>Ga0129314_1000215_pt1 | contig 69966 bp, 93 predicted proteins | sample O1111metagenome_FD_94431 | JGI IMG/M metagenome (GOLD analysis project Ga0129314, IMG submission 94431) | Orangutan individual fecal microbial communities from fecal samples from Wisconsin, USA - O1111 metagenome | ecosystem: Host-associated > Mammals > Digestive system > Large intestine > Fecal... | reverse complement strand
GGAAGGTCTCGCAGACCACCTTTGCGGCGGCGATCTCCTCCGCCCGGTCGATGAGCTGCGACGGCGTGAGACATAGCAGTTCCGACTGGTACTCCCGCATATTCTGGTCAAATTTTTCCTGCATCTGTTTCACAGTGTCCTTTTCTGTCAATTCAGTTCCTCCTCAATCAATTATCCGTCGTAACATCCGCAGGGCATATCGTTCTCCGGGAACAATGCGCACAGCGCCACCTGATTTTTATCCGCCTCCACAAAGTCCTCACAGGACCAGTTTCGTCCCAATCCTTTAACAGACACCAGATTCGGCTTCGCAGCCCTCTCTAAACTGCCCCTGCCTCTGACACCATTCCTCTCGGTATCGCCTCATCGCCTCTCGTTTTGTGAAGTAATAATACTAATGTCCTGCTTTCCCCACTCCACGTAATAGCGGTCAAGAACCGCATTCCGGCTGATTAAATCGCTCATTCTTCAATCACCTCCAATTTTCCGCATTCTTCAACGCGGTGGAATGTATTTGCAAAATCCAGAATGGCATTACGTGCTTTCAGGTAATTGGGATCATCACAGTCCTGAGCACAGAAATGATATGCGAGTTGTGCCATAATTCTACGGTCGGTCTTAATATATAGACCACCACACCATAGCGACCAACAGGAAAAGTCAAGGTCTGCATCTCCCAGGTCTGCACCTCTCAAATCTGCACCTTTCAGGTCTACATCTCTCAGGTCTGCACCTCTTAGGTTTGCATATCTCAGGTCTACATCTCCCAGGTCTGCACCTCTCAGGTTTGCACCTCTCAGGTTTGCGCCACTCAGGTCTGCACCTCTCAGGGTTGCACCTCTCAGGTCTGCACCTCTCAGGGTTGCACCTCTCAGGTCTGCATCTCTCAGGTCTGCTCTTATCCCGCCTTCTTTACCATCTATCCACATTTTATGGAGTTTTAAAACCTTGTTTAATTCTGTTTTCGTCATCTAAATTACCTCCATCATTTCATCTTCCTGCCCGTACTTTGATAATATTCCTCTGACCAAATCCGATCCCATGCAGAAGAAACATACGCTCTAAAGGCATCTTCGTCTTTGATATGTACTGCAAACCGATACTTGTTTCGTCTTTCGTTGCGGTTCATACTTTTTACCGCTGCAATCAGGCGAGCCTGATCTACTTCAAGCAGCTTACAGGCTACCGACACAGCATTCCACGCACCAGACCTTCGCTCTGTTAGCTCACCCCATTGGTGTGCCGAGCTCGGGTCCATATCGGGAATATATCCACACGGTAAGTTTTTTGTGCACATATGAAACCACTCTTCTTCATTGAGTGCGTCGTTGACAACCTCAGCTAAATAACTTACATCGTATCGCATTTTTACACCTCCCCAAATCTTGTCTGCGAACGGATTTCCCTCTTGAATTCTCCTCTTTCGACTCTTTCCATCGCAGTGCGGTAGGGATAGCAAGTGCGCCAATCGGAACGCCAATTCAAATCGCCCTTATTGTCATACCGGTATTCATGAATGACGTGCTGTTCGTCGTCATACCAATATTTGATCAGCATAATGGAACCGTTCATCATGCGCGTATCTGTAGGATAACTGAGTGTATCCCATTCTTCCTGAGAAATTAAGTATTCTGCCTTCCGGTAAAAGAAAACCACCGTTTGATTCGGCCAGTTTCCTTCAAATTCCACTCCTTTATAGGTCAGGAGCCATGCCATATACTCTTTCTCCGTCTTATACGCATGATAATTACCAAAATAGTGATATGGGCTGCCGTCTCTGTCTTTTTCGCAATAGAAAATGAAATCCCGTCTCCAATTCCTTGTCGTAAATTCTCCAAAGCGAAGGTGCTCTGCGGTATATTCCCACACGTTGACCTCGGCTTCAAAGTCAATCGCACCATGAGCACAGGCGCCGCAGCTTCCCCAATCGCAGAAGGTTTTCAGCTCTTTGCCGGCATACCGGATTTTCTCAATTTCCAGTGTTGTCCATGCTCCCCCGCTGGTGGAACAATAGAGATCATTGTTGGACAAACGCCCTACAAATGGAACATAAGGACTTTCACAGACCTCCGCGCCGTCTTCTGTGACTTTTTCAATATGAGCATGAGGATAATATTCGCTGTACTTATTCGTAAAACGGATTATATCCCCCACCACAGGGCGGTGAGGGTCCCGGCTTGCTTCAATTAGGGCAGCCCAATCATTTGCAATTTTTACATCCTGATCGGAAATTCTGTAATGAGAGCCCAGATATTCCGCATTGATTTTTGCCAGCGATTCTTTATCGTACATCTTACTTCTCCCTTCTTAAATCAGGTATACAAGGACAGATTCCATGCGTTTCCCAATTCGTAATAAACCCCGTACTTATTCAGCAAATTAGTTTTCTGCCCGTTCTTTGTGCGTTTGGTGCAGGTGAGACCTATCGTACCGAACGTGAGGTACACATTCTCCGTTTTTTGAATGTCCTGCGGGTAGATGCTATTTTCCTTGATACAAAATAGCTCTTGCTCAGTAACGTAGTGCTTCATGTCGCCCATAAAAATACCCCATCAAATCCACGCGGGAGTCACTTTTGTCTCAGGAAGAGCAAAAAGCCAATCCAAAATGTCCTGCGGAACCTCTTCTTTAAGCCATGACGAGCCATACTTATAACCGCATACCGGGCAAGGTTTGCATAGAATTCCCAATTCTGATTCCTCGTATCTAGCCCAACCGCGTGTCTTGCGCTCAACGGCACCAACATCTCCGGAGTAGAGAGGCTTCTTTGGCTGATAATATGGTGCCACTTCCTCTTTCGGAGCTTCATAGATGTCCAAGCTATACGGCAGAGATGCAAAGAACTGCTGCTCTGCTGTCGGGATGAAGGCTTCCCCTTTTCTCAGAGCATTTACGGCTGCCTTCTCGGCCTCATTCTTTGCTTTATTTGCCGCGTCTGTCAGCCGGTAATGGTAAAGCAAAATCTCCTCACACGCCTGTTCCTTCCACCCGAGCTCCCGCTGGTGCTCACATTCAGGTCGCAGATCATTAAGATGCCATCTATCCCAAATGTCACAGAATTTGGCAAGCATCTCCGGAGTCCAGTTTTCGATTGGCGTTCCCGCCCGGATTTCGTCAACACACTGTCCTGCGGATCCCTTGCAATCTCCATTACTCGTTGGCCCGATTACTCCGCAGATCCTCAGCCTCCCGTCGTTTGAGAACTGTATTTTAGCAAATCCTCTTGCACGTCCCCTATACACATCGCACATGACCGGGTTTACAATCAAACTTTTCATGACTTTCTCCTTTCAATATCCTCTCTTAAATCTGATATAAGGACAGATTCCATGCATTGCCCAATTCGTAATAAACTCCATATTTCTTTAGCAGATCTGAGAACTCTTCCTCTACAACCCAACCGTAATCTCCGGCGTATCCGTTCAGAACTTCGTAGAGCGGCCCCTCAAAACTCATGCTCAAAATGTGTTCCTTTGCCACATATTCAAAGCACTTACGAGGATCTTTATCCTCTAAAATGAACGGATCACCGTTATACCGGAACTTGGTCATATCAGCATTGCTGGTAGTCATACACTTTCCGTTGTAATAAATGTTTGTGTCAATCCACATCTCATGAGCCAGAAGGAAATTGTAAATCTCCTGCGCAAGCTGCTCTGCCCTTTCTTCCGGGAAATCAGGATGGTTTTTGAGTCCTTCATCCGGAAACGCAGCGGCAAAGATATCATCGATGTGGTCATCATAAAGCTCAAGGCATTCCTCTACCTTGCTTTTCAGGAGTTCCTTCAGGTCGCGCCGCAGAACCTCTGCGATATAACCGCGAGACGGATTGGTATTCTGTGCCATCAACACCAGATCGTCATATGTAAGCGGGTATAAGATTGTTTCGTGAACATCAAATTCGTTTTCCATATTCATTCTCCTTCTATCTCAAAGCCGGTGTTGTCATAGAAATTATTAAGCTCATACTCCAAATATCTGCGATAAATCTCCCCGTTTTTCCGGAAGTATACATGGGTATCCAAGCAGTTGAAGTACGCTGTAATATCCTCATTCGGATTCAAAAGCTTTAAGGCAGCCAGCTCCTCCTCTTCCTCTTCGCCGGAACAACTCCTTTCTAAATCGCAAATGTGGCAGTCAATTTCGTTTTCGATTCTGATAATTCCACAGGCAAAAACACCGCGCATAATATCGTTAAAACCAAGACCGTACTGCGGCCAATCAATCTGGTCCAATACCTCGCCCCAGTCAAGACTGAAACCATCAAGCATTTCCAAATCGTCTACCCCGCAGGACAGGATTTCACAAAGAAGGCTTTCCGCGCCACTCATTATAATCACTCCTTATCCTTAATCAGCGCATCATACAGCTTTGCTTTGAGCCGGATTACTTCGGCTTCTGCGTTCTCTGCTCTGTGTTGAAGCTCAGAGATACGGTTATTTTGCTCAAAAAAGAAATCTGAACCTCTTTTCGAATCTTCCAATAGCTCGCCTATTCTGGATTTGAGTTTGGAAATATCCGCATCTTTCCGTTCGCACATATCCTGAGCGTCAGCCAGTTCATAGCTCAAGTCTTCAGTCATACGGAACTCCTTCTCAAGCTCCTTTCGCATCGACTGACGCTCCTCTTCGCCCTGGCGGATTTTGTTTTCGGCGTTCTCAAGGCGGTTCTTCATACTGTATGCGGCATCATCATCGATGTTCCGCTCCGCGTCCTCCAGGCATCCTTCAAGAGCAATGGCAATATAGCTATCATCACCAAGGGATTTAACGATATTTCTGATACTCTCAAGAGCCTCACGCTCCCTCTGTTTCGGTGTAGGCATATTCAATTCTCCTCCATTTCTCGCAGTGCATATGCCAATTCGTCCAGCATCTTTTGAATTTCATCCGCATCGTCAATCAGAGTGCGGATACTTTGGGGGACTCCTGACACTCTTTCTCTGGCGTCTATCCACATGGAGGCATGTTCATCCGCGTCAAAATCATAGGCGTATTCTGCAACCTCTCGGACGATATCCCTGCCTTCTATTGAAAAGATAAAATCCTCTCCGGCCGGACTATAGGTTTTAAATCCAATGGAATTGTCATCATAAAAGTGGACACGCCATCCAAGATCTTCGGCTTTCTCCAAAAGGAGATCGTTCGGGCTTGACATTACTGATGCCTCCTATTTATTTAAAAAGCGATTCATAACACGTAGGACAATAAATACATCCGGTGAACCGCATCATGTCCATATACGCCTCATATCCTTCTCGATCAATAAAGCATTTTGAGCAAAAGGTATTACCGCAAACTTCACATCCACATAACTCTCCATAAATGTCATCAGTATTACCCCAATACATTTCAATCCCGCAAAAATCACAGGTATGTGTACCGCGGTTCATGTTATACATTATTGATACCTCCTCTGAGCTCTTTCATTCCACCAATCGTCATATTGAAAAGCACAGTCATACATGGGCCGTCCGGTGATCTGGTCTGTAAAAATTGGACACATCCAACGGCGGTTAAATTTATTTTCCTTACACCATTCCTCAACCACTCTTTTTGTGAGAGGCGTAACAAAAACATAAAGGTCTGATTCGTGATTGAACATCTGATCTCTCGGGTATCCGGCCTCCAGAAGCCTCTGCATCAGTGTTTTGCTTTTAATTTCCTGCATCACTTTCACCTCTAAAACATGGGTTTGCGCAATAGCCGCTTATGCTTTTCGGACAACGCAACCTCAAATTCCATTCCTAAAAAGTCAGGCCCATACAATTCGAACTTTGGCTGGATTGAGTACACTTTGATCTCTTTCATATCTAACCGGTCTTTAACGATTTTTACAGGAACCCCAATAGAATTGAATCTTTTCTCCCCCAGCGGGAGCAGGTAACAATATTCCTCGTTCCGCATTTTGGTCAGCTTAAGCGCCTGTGAAAGTGTAATCATCGTTTTGCGCCTCCCACGCTTCGTCAATAGTGGCGTATTCTACGCCGTCTAAACTGTATCCGTACCCGGTATAGAAGCCTTCCAAAATTCTTACCTCCTGAAAAATGGCGCAAAAATGCCCGGATGTGATGTGGATGGTTTTCTAAAAGTCAACACCGAGGGCCAACCCGGCGCCGCTCAATATGTCCCGTCGAGATGATGGACGATGATGGACCGCACACAATTATCAAGTGCGATTTCGTTTTTGCATTCATACATGCGAACAAGCTCGCTCGTGCTTGGGAAGATCATGAACTGTGAAAGCAGTTTCAGCTTTTGAATAAAGTTGTTCATGCCGGCTTCCTTTCTCTCTTCTTCTTTTTGTTGGAATAAAAATATGTGTTGTGACAAATCTTAGCGATTTTCTTCTGATTTGTCAAGCACATTTTTGATTTTCTGCAAAATCCACTAATTATGGCACAGGTCCCCAGCAGAATCACAAAGATTCCTCCGGTGATATCGCTCTCTCCCATCAATACAGTCAGGAGAGAAAAGAAGAGCCCTGCCAGAATCAGCAGGGCTCCATTGATGACCGTTTTCTGCATTTCAGCCAACCTCCTCAGCTCCGTTATGGGCACACAGATTCTTCATAACCAAATCATACAGGTAGTTTTTAACACCACGCTTGAGTGCGTCTGTATAAAACACCTTAAATCTGTGCATGAAATCTTCCGGGCTGGACGACTGCAGATCATTGACGATAATGCTCTGCGCCGCCCCCGCACTGGAACTAAACATTGCGTAAATACTTCCGAGGCCACTGATGATAGGAGCTTTGTAAGCGCCGAAAGAATATCTCCACTTCAGCTTATCAATGGTCTCAAATACCCATACAAGCCCTCTCTGGCCGCTTAAGTAATAAATCTTCTCCAGCTCGCCAATGCATTTCAGCCTGTCCTGCGCGGACTGAACATTGGGATCAATTCTGATCTGCATCCTCTGGCATACCTCAAAGATCTCTATTGCAGAACTTTCCTTTGCTTCCTTCATGGCGATGAGCTTATTATATCTCGAAACACTTACCCGGTTCTCATCCTGAGACGCAAACCGTCTCGCGCTTTCCTCATAGGTTTCCTGAACGATCATGCAGTAGATGTCTTCTTTGCCAACCAGTCTTGCCGCTGCAAGGCGGTTCTGGCCGTCCGTTACATAAAAACGGCCCTCTATGTATGAAACAGTAATGGCTCCGCACTTGCTTTCATCCCAGTTCTCAGCAATCCGCTTGACGTTTCTCTGCTCCGGCCTCTGGAAACTGGGGACTTCAAGCAGATAGAGAGGAATTCGGGTATACTTAACCCCGGCTCCGGAATCGTATGCGTTCTTATAGATGGTCTCCTTGATGATGCGGTCGCGGTCAATAGTGGACAAAGTAATAGCGTTATTCATTTTCAGTTCTCCTTTTCAATGTTTGGTGGTTGTTTTTTATATCTCAAATCATTGATGTGGATGGTTTTCCGTTTCCTAATTGAAAGGCCAATTCCAATTAAGAATGCGCGTTTTGGAGCCTTAGAATCGATATGTATCGCCTCCTTTCATGTATCAAAGAGCCATTAGCAAAACACGAATAACCTCTGCAAAGGTTAATGGTAGATATTTGCGTATCACAGAGGAAGAGCGTAGTCAAATCAATGAACAACTCGCCAAAATTTGTCAAATAAAATATTTGCAAAAGTATTGACAAAAGCAGAGAGGTATTATATACTAATTTCAATACATATTTTGTTTTCCACGCACATATTATTTTTGCAACCCCATTATTTTGGCCTTGTAACTAGGTCAGCCTGGCGTGGCAGGCCACATATTAGCGAAAGAGGACGGATTCCGTCCTCTTTTTGCGTATATAAAATTTCAAATCCTATTTCTTTCTTACTTTTGCTTTCTCCAAACCTTATAGTCCCACGCGGTCATAATTTTGTAACCGCCCTCTACTTTGACGATTACATCCGCGCTGCTGTACTCGGGCTGTGTATCTCTCGCCTTTTTGGCTGCGTATCTTGTCTTATAAGTCATGTTTATGTCCTTTCTGCAATCATCATCTACTGCATATATAGTTAATAACTATATTCCCATCCCCGCCGTCGGTTAGCAAATATGCTGCCCCATCGTCGTGCGCGGTGGCCGAGTAGCAACCCTCCTCCTGATCGATACCGTCAATCTCTAGGTCACACATCTCTTCTGCATGGTCGGCCAGCCAATCGTCAATCATTGCTTCAAATGTGTCCATATCATACATTTCATTCATGATGTTTTCCTTTCTGCCCTTGCCTATATAGGATCTCTGATCCTAATCCAAACCCATTTCAGGCATAACAAAAAGCCGCCTGGAATCCCAAACGGCTTTCAATACATTATTGCGTCTTAATAGCGATAAACGGAGAGACCCCGTTTAATTATATATATTTATAGACGGATAGGCGGTTTGCTCCCCTTCGGACATAAATCCAGGGGGAGGAATGCGCGGTAGTGTACTTAACGCTTGCAGACTGTTGCCAGCTTTTAATGGTTGTTTTTACGGACGTGGGGATGACAATAGCTTTTGTGACGCTGATAGCGTCGCTCGCATACAAAAAGAAATAACCGCCCCAGCTTCCTACACGTAGCGGTTATTTCTTAACCATATGGGGAGCTGCCGTCTAGCGGTCTCTCCGTTTATCGCTATTAAAACAATTTTGAAAACTGATTTTACCAGCCTCCTTCTTAAAGAGTGTGGTTGCCACAACAAAAGCCGCCCGGAATCCCGAGCGGCCTATCAGCGGTTTTAGCTATGGCTTATCCTACATTATGAAATTCTTTTTCGTGCTCCTTAATGCGCTTTTCAGCCGTTGCTACATCTTCCCATGCATCGTCAAGATCGGACTGAATTTCATCAAATCGTTTATGCATCTCTTGGCGCAAAGTAGATTGCTCTTGTTCAACTTTGTCTATGCGCTCATCAATCTTATCCAGCCGCTCATCAATCTTGTCCAATCGCTCACCAACAGGCTTTAATTCCAGTTTAATTAGATCCGATATAGCCTTAAGCATTTCCTGATCTGTCATGTGCCTCGCCTCCCCGCGCTTCATGTCAAAATAATAGCATATGACGAAAAGGTTTTCAAGCCGGAAAATGAGATCGAAATTTGAAATTCCAATCCTGAATCAAATTTCAAAATCCGAAATCCTATCCAATTTGAAATTCCGGTTTCCGGTTCAGGTTTTGGGTTCGCACCGCCTGCATCATTGCGCACTTATGGCCTCTGCCGCTGATTCTTATTACAAAAACAAAGATGACATGCTCAAAGGGATAGTTACCCCGGTAGAGCATATCATCTCTGAAAATGAATAAGTGGATGGCGATTTCGGGCCTCTAAATCAGACAACACCCGCCTGGATTCCCTCAGATAACAGTCACGTTGTTGCCATTGATATAAATGACAGTGTTTACCCTCTGCGTCATGCACTTCCGCTCTTTGGATGCGTTATACTTTGCGGCCTGCTGCGGCCTGGCGATTCCTGTTACCTTCGGCGTCGCAAAGGGATCGTGAGCCTGAAAATGATGATGGTACAGGTCTTTTTCCCATCTCTTCTGTTCCAGCTCCGCCGGGGTCAGATAGTGAAGCTCTATGCCTTTTGCTTCCCGCTTTTCCGCCATTCGTTCAATTTTGTCAAACAGGATCGGATCATCGTAGAAGGAAAGGGCGCACCTCTCCCATGAAGTTTCAAGAGCTTCATTCATACGCTGGAAGTAAACCGGATAATAACGGCCTTTTCCCTGCGGCTGCCCGCACTTTAGCCCATTTGTGACAAACTTCCGGCCTCTGTAGGTTCCATAGATCATGCCTTGCTGGACGGTGAAACCGTCAAACTTGAAAAGGTTTACACAAAAACAAATTCCGTTCATAGTTCCTCCTGTCCTGCGTTTGGGCGCACTTATGGCGTATTTCCGATTCCTGATTCAACTTGTGGGTGCTGCGGCCTGGCGGCCTGGGTTCCTGGGTTTTGCGGCCTAGCGGCCTGGCCCGTAAAGAAAAAAAAGAAAGCCCTGGCGGCTTCTCAAAAAAAAAGAGCAAAGAAAAAAGAGGCTATGCAGCCTCTTTTTCCTCTTTCGCGGGCTCTTCCTTTGCGGGCTTTCCCTTTATGCCGTCCCAGTCCTTATTAGAGGTGTAAAGGTCCATAAAGTATTCTTTGCCCAGAATTTTATGATAGATGGCAAATTCTACCGCAACCATAACGGCCCTATCTCCTGAAGTGGTGAATTTGTCGCCTTTAATCTTGCCTAGGATAGACAGGAACATACGGACATCTTTGTCATTCGGGTTGATGTTCGTTTCCGGGTCAAACGCTCTGAAAATGTCCTGCATTGCCTTTTTGATGTCGGTGAAAAGCTTTGTGCGCAGCCTGCTTTCTTTGTCCTCTGAATTGATCCACTCTTTACCAAACTTTTGCAGGTAAAGCACTTTTTCTTTGTAAAGTGCCTTATTTTCTGCGTCCAGTGTGCCAATGACGGGAACCGTTACGGAAAAGTCGTCATTTTCAAAGAAAAGATTGTAAGTGTGGTTTGCTATTGCCTGCATCGGGTGCCCATGGTAAAGCTTTTCATGGTATTCCCGCAGCGCCTTTTTTGCAAGGGTTTTAACGGCGCCCTTATAAGCTTTTGTCTCAATCTCCGTTGCGCCGTCCAGTAAAGACACTTCGCACGCGACGGAAACTTTGTTGTCGGCCTTAACGTCAATCTTGACGTTTTCAGCAGTCAACCCGGCGATAATGGTTGCATTGGTAATGATAGCATTAGTGTTGGTCATGGTTTTTTCTCCTCTCAATTTGTAAATGGGTATAGTTACCCTATGTAATGCGCGGTTCCCCGCGCCGCTAACCGTTCACACGTTGCAAAATCGCTTTGCATGTGTTATGCTATGGTCAAGGTTTAAGTGCGTCAAAGATGCTTGCCGGGATGGTCCTTTGCCGCTATGGTGGACGGTTCCGGCCCGGCGTGATGCGTCAATGATGGTATCGGCATCGGCATTCTTTGACGGCTTGCACCTATCTTGTCAAGGTTCGTTCTTCCCCGCTTTTGGGCGGGTCACTCATGTCTGCGTCAAGCGTTACAACATCGGCGTAACCGCGCCGCCGGACAAATCGTTGTTTGATTTGATGATTAGATTATAGCGTACAACGATGGCGTTGTAAATAGGCGGAACCAACAAATATACAACGATTGCATTGTATGTTTTATTATAAAATAAGCGAGGTTATATGTAATATGCCTAAAAATAGTCAAGCTAAAATTAAAGCAAACGGTAAATATGATCAAAAAGCCTACGATAAAGCAACGATTAGATTTAAAAAGGGTATTATTGATCTTGTAAAAGCGCATTGTAAAGCCAAAAATCAAAGCTTTAACGATTTTGTTGTTAGTGCCGCACTGGATAGGATGCAAGCAGATCAGGCGCAAGGGATAGGTGTAGAGGGTGTAGACCAGGATGCAGGCAGCGAGACAGAGCAGGTGTAAAAGCTATTTATATTAGCATAAAAACTAATCTGATTAGTATTTATATCATATGTATACATATGTATTCATATGCCGCGATTATCCAGGCACCCACGTCAACGCAAGAGCCACAACCGGATGCAAGGCAGATGCAGGACGGACGCAGGCCGTTAAAGTGTACCAATTAAGTATATTTTCACTTATGGCAAAAGTGGAAAATCAGCCTGCCCCGGCAGGGGGATATTTTACATTTTTTGAGCGACTTTTTTCCAGGGGAATTGGATAAGTTCGTATTTCTCATTCATCCTAAAATTTCTCAATTCCCACCCCTTTTATCTTTAATTTCTCTTCGATCCTCCCCTCTTATATCAATCCATCTCCATTATTTTTCCATCATCTATTATCAAATTCCCATTTAATCTCACCATTCTGCTCTTCTTTTACCTCTTCCTGATACTTCTGGCAATTTACTTCGATATTTCCAATCTGTTTACTCGATAATAATTAAAACATCTAATATTTATTAACCATCTTCAGTTACATGCCCTATAGTAAAATCAATTACAAAATAGCAATAAAGAAAGACAGTGCAGTGCAAACTGTTCCGCCCAGCGCTAACAAAACCACTGCGTAAAATTATGCTTACCCATTTGATTAAAGGGAAAAAGATGCGAATTGAGCACATAAAATTAAAACAAATAATAAATCATTCAGCCAATACGCGCCGATAAGTAGAGGCATTCATTCTCCTGTAGAGGGGAAGAAAACTATTAGCCACATTTGAATAAAGGCAGTACGGGTATTTACCGCAAGCTGCCTATAAAAGAAATAACGAGGCGATCAAAATCGTCTCGCTTTATTTTTTGCCTGTAACAAATCATTGGCTTAATACTTAGGATTACTCTAAAGTTTTCCAATGGAGCGGAACCGGTTGTCAATGGAACGTGGAATAGAGGAGCCCGGCAGGGCGAGCATATGCCGCGAAAGTCCTATTGACAAAAGGTTCTCGGATTATCCTCTTGCACAGGAATAAAGCAAAGCTTTTTTCCCTGCCTTCCGGCGAGGAGCAGGTCTGGGCGGCAGCCCGGTAATAGAGTGCTATTCTTTATTTACGCACTGATAAGGCATGGTGGGGTTGCGGAGACGTCGCCAACCTCGAAAGCACTCAGGGTCCCGGCGCGAACGGTACGTTCGTGTTGGGTTGAGAGTGCGTTCGTTTGGATGGGACTGGCTACAAATGGGGGTAGGGGGAGCGTCAGCGTCCCCTATTTGTCCAGTCGCTTCCAAGCGATGAGAGGCCGTCGCCTCACCATGCCAGTAGAAGAAAAAAGGTGTGGATACATAGGCAGTTCCTCTGCCCGAAGGAAGTGCAAGGTTGTAGGTGTTAAGACGCGATATTTTTTATTTTTTTAAGAGAACGATGGAAACGATGAACCCATAGGCACTGACTTCGGGCAGAGGAACTGCCTATCAATACGTATCTTATTACTTATCGTTCAGCACTGCGTATCTATAGAGGCACTGCTGTATTTCAGGTAAGAGATACGTTATTTTATTTTTTAAAAGATACGGAACGTAGCTGTCAGCACTGCCTTAAGCCAGAGGTACTACTTAGCTTTAGGTATTATATTATAGGCATCAGTAAAGTAATAAACAAAATTTTAAATGACTACTTGACTTTTTTGGATATTATGTTACAATAGGCACAAAGCTAATATTTAGTATTTAATGTAACTAATAAATTGATTGGAATAATTTGGATTTATGTGCCGACTAAAGGAGGAACAACACTTGAGTTACTTTTACACTACAGGCTTTCTTTAGACTTTGGTTTTATTGGTAAAGAGAACGGGCGCTCACTTCGCATTTTGTTTTCCGCTTCCATTCAGCGTTGGGTATTTACATATAGTTTCTCCAAACAAAATACTCGTTCGCTTGTCGCAGCTACGTCCTGCGGCTCCCCCTCGGACTTGTGCGTAGATATAGAAGGGCGGCCCGAAGATTTTAGCGAGTAAAGCCCTGATTTTTCAGGGATTAAGTGGCATTTTTGTTACTCCGGTATTTGAGGACATTTTACCCCATTTCCTATTGGTATTTGAGGAGATTTTTTAACGAATTGCCATAAAACACGAAGATTGGAGATATAATTTGTCAACCAGAATCAATGAGCGGATGTTATTGGTTTCCGAAACTACGGGTGAAGTTATTGATGTGCTGAGTCCGGGGGCCAGAGTATCCGGTGTGGACGATGTAAGATTTGAGAGGCTTAAGGTGGTCCGCCGTAAGAAAGCCTCTGAGGGAGTTGTGAGCTCTTTGGAAGATCTCCATCCTCCTGATGAAACGCCGGGCGTGCCGGTAAGGAATCGGATCAACAGCGCCTTTGCCAAATATGGTAATTTTGTTTGGAGCATCCATGAGACATCCCATTGTCTCTTTCCTAATATCAGCCCAGCCCATTTGACGAGACTGATGTATCTCGCTAATTGGATGGACTATGATGGGGTTATTACCGACAGCAACGGCGCGGTATTAAAATCCTGTGATATTGTCGGCTTGTTGAATTTGAGCGCCAGTCAGTTTTATGATTTTACGGATGAGGTAAAGCGATGCGAGATATTCTTCAAAGATAGTGGACGCTGTAAATTGGATCAGAAGTATTTTCGACGGGGGTCAATAAGGGACTCTTTCCGTAATCAGATTTTTGATGAAGGGAAACGTATTACGAGGATATATTCCGCTGCATTGAAAAGTTTTTATCTTAATTCACGGCCGCAGGATATTGTCAGGCTTGGATACCTGCTGAGGGCTATGCCCTACGCTAATCTGGAATATAACATCCTCTGTAAAAATCCGTTGGAAAACCGACTGAGGAGAATTGAACCGCTTTCTATAGGCGATTTCTGCGATATTGTAGGGTATTCTCGGAAAAACGCCAGGCGTCTGTCTGAAGATCTGTTTCAGTTAACCTTCCCTCTTAATGGCCGGCAGCAGCACATTGCCGCACAGGTTGATGGTGACGGGTGGGGCGTTAATAAGAAGTTTATATTCGTCAATCCGCTTGTCTATTACGGCGGAGGAAATCATAAACGAGTGGAGGAGGCGGCAGGGTTTTAATGGCAGTTGAAGGTTCAAACGTACATAAAAACACTGATGGGGTGTTTCGCGTAATCCCAGCTAAATTTGAATAGTATGCCCGGACGGTGGTTGGCCCTGCCGTTCGCGCTCAAGGATTCCGATACCGGTTGGCCCCGGTAGCGGATGAGATATAAAATCCATCGACGTGGCTGCGCCACTGGTGGGAAAATCCATCCACATCACTGTACCGGGCATTACTATATTTAAACGCAAATTGTGAGAGGAGTGTGGGAAGTAGATAAGATGTGGTTGAACGTCTGCGCCAGACGCATACGTTGGGTAAAGGCACTTGGTTACAAGGGATTTCCAAAATGGAAGACCCATGAACGGCGGCGAGCAGCATGTCTCATATGGATTATTTTTGATACTAAAGGAAAGAACAAAACAATGGACAGCCCCGGAAACAACGGGGCAGAAAGGAATTATTATGAACGAGCTTAAGATCTTTGAGAAAAATGATTACGGGCCAATAAACCAAATTGAAAAGAGCCTTAAAGACACCTATTTAGGTGTATTTTATGCGATTGAATACGGAGATCGTATAAAAATAGGCCAATCTAAAAAGCCTTATGCCTGTATTATGGCCTTAAAAAGGAATGCAGAAAAATATGGGGGAATCATTCTAGGCAGGGTTTGTTTAAGTCAAGCCCATACAAATCATAAGGAAAATGAAGCAAAATTGCATAATTTCTTTTCAAAACAAAGAAAGCAGGAAACAGAACTTTTTGATATTAACCTCGATGATTTCATCCGCGCGCTTAGCGAGATTGATATAGAGTATAGGGACGAAACCGCTCAGATCAAATCCAGAGCGCAAGATATTTTTACCGGCCTGAAAGGTCTTATTTTAGGAGGAACAAAATGAATAGCATCGTGAATATCAGCGGAGTTGAATGTTACGAACAGAACGGAACGGCCTATTTGAAGCTCGAAACGGTGGCACGAGGCTTGGGGTTTACCAGAATCGCCGACAGCGGCAATGAAGTAATCCGGTGGGAGAGAGTCGAAGGCTACCTGCGAGATTTGGGCGTGCCCACTTGTGGGCATGACGACTTCATCCCCGAAAACATCTTCTATCGCCTTGCTATGAAAGCTAAAAACGAGGCCGCAGAAGCATTTCAGGCAAAGATTGCTGACGAAGTTATTCCCTCTATCCGCAAACATGGTGCCTATATGACCCCTGAAATAATTGAAAAGGTTCTCCTTAACCCCGACACCATCATTCGTCTGGCTACGGATCTCAAAGCGGAGCGTGAACAGCGGTTGCTTCTGGAAGAAAAGAACGCGGCGCAGGAGAAGGTCATTGAAGCTCAAAAGCCGATGGTGGAGTTTGCCGAGAAGGTTGGCAACTCGAAAGACCTGATTACGATGTCCCAGATGGCAAAACTGGTCCACGATGAGAATATTCCTCTCGGGCGCAACAAGCTGCTCCGGTGGCTCCGGGATAAAAAGATCCTGCGGGAAAACAACGAGCCTTACCAGCAGTATGTCTCCTCCGGCCTGTTTGATGTAAAGGAGGTCGCTAAGGAAACTACATACGGGCATAAGATATTCCCTGTTACTCTGGTAACTGGTAAAGGCCAGATGTATATCGTCGAGAAGCTGAGAAAGGAGTATGCGGCGGGTTGATACCTGCCCGGCATAAGGAGGACAAATGAAGGTTAAAGTCAAAAATTTAGATTACGAGTTTAGAGAAAAGAAGGCAAAAGCGAGGCTGGCTACAATGAAATCTAAATTGGAAAACCTCAAGAGAGAATTTTATGGAGATAGAGGGGGTGATACTCCGCCGATGGATTATAGATATCCATGCGTTTACTACGAGCAGGAAAATGGTGTCTGCAAAAAGTTTACCGAGGACAATTTTCTGTCGTACTGCGTGGAGGGGCCATGCCCTTATGAGCGTTCTTCACGTGCGGATAAGATTCGCAGTATGACCGATAGCGAGTTAGCGGATTTCTTATGCGAGCATATGAGTTGTAATTGTTGTCCTGTGTCCAAATATGAAGATTTGTATGGTGAGGCTTATTGTCCCGATCAAATTGGGAAAGAAACCAAGCTGTTAACTCAATGGCTTTGTGAACCGGAGGAGTAAAAAATAATAGAAGAGTATGATAGTTCTTTTAGAGATTTATTACTAAAATAGCATATGCTCCCATTTTTATATATTCTTATTGTAACAAAATCACAAACCGTTTGAGAAATAATTTGGTTTGGAGCAAAGTCGGATGGTAAAACTGCAATTTTGTGTGCCCCAGATTTAAGATTTCCATCGGCACTCCTTATTGATATTGTAACTACTACTAAATTGTCACCATTTTTTGAATAGCAGCAAGAACCTGAATTTAAAAAGCCAGATTCTAAAGGAAGTTGATGTTCTTTTGGATGAGTTTTTTGTGCTTCAGATTGTATTTTATCTACCCGCTCTTCCAAATCCATGTACCGCCTATGTTGAGTTTCAAATATCTTTGAAACTCCCCTATCAACCATAGCTTTTGCAATAAAAAATAGCGCAACTCCGATAATTGAAAAAGTTCCAAGGATAATATTCCAAAACAACTGAAAATTTCCCAAAATATATTTGTTTAGTTGGTCATATAGGCTTTGAATCTGGTCAAATGACATAAAAGCACTTCCCCTTCAGCAAATTTTATCTTACACATCATATCACATCAAAGAAAGAAGGAAAAGAGTATTGAGTTTTGACTATTATCCGCTATTGATAAATGCCGTCGTTTCGTTTTTCATTTTACTGTCTATTGAAATATTTATTATCTGTATGTATGCGGTTTGGGTGAGACATGAATCTGGATCTGTACCAAATAGGGTTATTGAAAATAGGATTAGTAATCTGGATGATAGATTAAATAGTATTGTTAATAAGTTGGTTTACGCAGGCATACTGGATAATAGCCCGGAGGAGGAAGTAAAAATTGGAAAATAAGATGTGCCCTCTCAAAGTAGCTGGAAACAGATCGTGCAGTAAAGAGAGCTGCGCATGGTGGTGCGAATGGAATGAGTGCTGCGCTATGGTCAGCATCTCTGCGGAGCTGTCAAACCGGCTTTCCGAGCTGGTACAAAATACAAATTAACCCCGATGGGAAGGAGCCAGTTTATAGAGTGAAGCTAAATAATCTGTGCAGATGCTGTCTGTATGTAAAGGAATGCGGAGTAAAAGGAGAGGAAGAAGAAGTGGTGTGTGATTATTTCGGAAATAGAGAAAGCGGAGTTGACTGCAGTGAGCTGGTGGCGAATCTGAAGAATGGGATTACGCCTGCCGGCCGCAAGCTCCTCCCGAGGGGAAAGAACAAGGGTTGGTCGTCTGACGATAATACTACGCCGCTTTACTGTTATTACCGCCAAATGATGAACGAGGCCCTTCGCGAAGTCCGCGCCGGCAGAACGGCCTATCTGTATTGCCGGGACCACCTGAAAGATTTTCTTCGTTACGAGCCGAATGTAGAGGTCTGGTGCAACGACGGGATCTATTACATCAATAAGATTGTGGGGTGAGACGATGAAGGCTTTGACGACAGAAGAACGCGAAGTACATATGTGGCTGGATGATACCGACCGCAAGTGGAAGGTAGAGGCATCTATCCCCCGCTATATCCGTAAGTTCAGAAAAATGGGATGGGATGTAAAAAGAGAGGAGTTTGATGAATGCGGTGAGGCTGTTTACGCTCTCTTTGAGGCGCCGGAGAATATGATAACGATTCGATCAACAACCGCCCCAAAACGCAAAGCGCCTGATGCGTTGAGAGCGGCTGCGGCAGAACGCATGAAACAGATGCATAAATCCATTAACAGTAATTGATTTTGGGAAACTCTTAATCCAATTCGAATAGATTATCGTTTTGGGATGTCTATTCTCATTTTCTATTACTGTATGCGCAAAAAGGAGGCTGATTTCATAAAGCAGTATTCTTATCTCAGGCAGGTTTTTAAGTTATCCACCGAAGAATTGAAGAAGTCCAACTGGGATTACGGCATTTCGCTGCGCGACGCCAAGAGGTCAGGAGCTGTCATTTCACTCGCAGAAAGCACCTGTATCCGTATGATTGAGCAGATAGCCGGTATTGACCTTCACAAAAATCTGGGGAAATTTGAGAGAATTCGCACAGAATTACGTGAATTAAGGAAGGAAAAACGCTCAAAAGAGGTAGAAAACCGCATAAAATTGCTGTATTCTGCGTTGAATGAGATCCAATTTGTACCGGAATACATCTGCTTGGTATGTAATTCTAATAAGGATTTTCTCCGGGCTTGTAAAGGGTTTAAGGTCAATGGGATGACCTACCAACGATTTGTCGGGACCACCGGGGGGGTAAAAAACTCAACCGTTGTATTTATTTCAGAGTATACGAGGAATGGAGCGGAACTTTTAGAAGAACTGCGGCGAAGAGCGGATAACGGGAGGTGCTTGGATAAAGAGTTTGTACCGGCAAAGCTGGAGGCGTATCGAGCCTTGATCTGTTCCGCATCAACTCCACTCAGTATGCCAAAAGGGGTTCTGGTCGTGGATGACTGCACCATTCATTTCAACTCTGACTATATTCTTCTGAAAGACTCACCTACCGGTGAACCCAGTATGGACGTTATTAAAAACGGAGATGTAGAGCTGATTGACAGCGATGGATATGGATTGATGTCCCCCGCCCTGGCTATGAGGTGGCAGGATGAGCTTCAGCTTGATTATATTCCGGCGGGGATCTGTCTGCGCAACAGTTTTTGCAAAGGTATGGCGTTTACGTTTGATTTTCATGAATTTGCGTCATCAATAGCACAAAAGGATACAGCGGTAGACATCTGGGGAAATAAGCACAAAATCGACGAAATTGAGCTGATTTTAACCGCCTCTATGCTGAAATTGTGGGATTCTTACGCTAATATCGATGATTATCTGCAAAATTGTGCTGTAAATGGATATACCTTTTCAGCTACGAAAGTGACCCCGAGGAAACTTGATAAAGAGCGGCGCCTTAATTATCAGTTTATTCAGAGCTATGAACTTAGCGATGATGAGATAAACGAGCTGGTCTCCCCTACCCTGCACGAACTCAGCGATGCAATGGGTGATGACTATTACCGGACTCTTCTCTTTTTACGGGGCACTGGTATTACAGAGAAGAATGCATTCAGCGGTGAGTTTGACTGGGTTACTGCTCTGCAGGCAGACCGACGGATGCTTGGAGACCCTTTTGTACGTAATCAGATTAAAGCGCTGATTAAGAAGAGAGTAAACGAATCAAAATTCGGAAAGGTTAAGGTAGAGGGCAACTTCTCTGTAATATGCGGAGATCCGATTGCATTGTGCCAGAGCATTTGGGGGTTGCCGGTGACAGGGCTGCTGAAGGCCGGGGAGTTATATAACAGATATTGGCACGATAAAGGGGCGGATGATGTCGTATCTTTCCGGGCCCCAATGAGCAATCACAATAATATCAGGAAGATGAAGATACACAGGTCTGATGAGGCAAACTATTGGTATCGGTATATGAATACAGTTACGCTTTTAAACTGCCATGATATGACCTGCCATGCATTGAATGGAGCGGATTGATAAAGCAGTCCCCCGCGTCGGAAACGGCGCGGTGAAAACCCGGTGAACCCGTAATTGCGGGGTGTGCAGCTTTGCTGTGCTAACGGTAGAACTCTTCCCGAGACAATACCGTGCGAAGCTCTTTTGAGAACGTGTAACGACTATTCCGAAAGGAAGTACATGTCAGGTGAAATTCCTGCGTGGAAGCGCCGGGCACCCTATGGGGTGAAGAGATAGTCTACTCTCTATGGTGACATGGAGTATAAAGGAAAGATGGAGATTTAATCTTCCTGACCGACAATCCCGTTCTGGTGGGTTGTCACAAGGAAACTCTTCCTATTCAATGCGAACAGAAGAAGGCACCTAAAAAGATTCCGAGCGAGAGCGATTTCATTGCGGCTAATATCGCGGGGTTCGGAGATGATATTGGCTCGGTGACAAATAGAATCACAACCCAGACAGATATTCAGGCGGGATTCTCTAAAGGAGAAAGAGAATACGAAGAGTTGGAATATCGTGTTATTTCCGGGCAATTTATACAACAGAATTGTATCGACAAACTTAAAGGAATTATTTCCAACGGGATGCCAAAACATTGGTACAAACGTAAATCCGCCGCAGAGACAGACGATCCAATCAACATACGCATTGTGGCGGACCGTAAACCATATTTTATGATATATCGGTATCCTGAAGAACTAAGCCGTTATCGCAACTACATAGACCGGACGCAGACTCGTTGCAGAATGGAGTTCGGTGTAAGCATAGAAGAGTTGAGAAATAAAGAGTCCCCTACCCCGCGTATGCGGGAGTTCTTAGACCAGGTAGCGAGTCTTAACCCTGTGATTGACTGCGGCGGTACGATGAACCGTTTATGTCATATTGTGGAAGCGTATTTTGAGGCTCGTAAAACGCGGGAGCATAAGGCAGATCCGTTTGACTCTTCCCTACTAAAAAGCGATAAAGAGTATAGCAGCAGGGCCTTTGCCAAGATTCAAAAAATCTATCACGACTTTTGTTCCCAGATGGACCAGTTCGAAAAGAATGCTCGCCTTTACCGCATATCTGAAGAAGAAAGCAAGAAGGCAAAGACAGTAATAATTGAAGATTTTACGGCAGAGTGCGGGCAGGCAGTCAGTAACGCAGAGGAATTATGTAACATTCTCGTTGACCTGTGTTATAAATCAGAAAGGTCAAAGCGGTTTGCGTGGTTGGTATGCTCTGAACAAATTTGCCGCAATCTTTTGAAAGAATCCGGAAATAAGCTGTGTTATTTGGAGATTGATCAAAACGGCGCCGTTGAGTATGCCGGTGAAAGATTCTCTCCATGCGCTATTGATGTAGGAGGTCAGGTAAATTTACAAGGTAATTTTGAATGAATATCAGTATGCAAAGGATATTACCGAGGGGTCTGCTGTTTTAGCAGACCCATTCGAGGCATCGATGTATGCTGCAAGGTATCTGGTACAGAGCGGGATGGATAAAAGCGATGCGGAGGCGCGAGTCAGAAAGCTGATAGAGCCTTATGAAAAATCTCTCCCAGAAGGATCTACGTTGTTCCAAAAAGTCCCTACATATGTATCAAACGGAGATAAATTTCCACTGAATAGGATTTTGTCTATACCAATCTATTCATCAGAAATTGAGATAATAGGCAACCTGAAAGACAGGGACTTGGAATGTTTTCTGTTTACCTGTGTGGCACTTGCAAGATTTGAAATGGTAAAAAGCGAAAAGTCAAAAGGTTTTATTGCCGGGAGCCGCTGGAAAGAGGTAGCGGAACGGGCCAATTTATCTCTAAGCAAAAAGAAACGTACTGACATGGTGCGAAGGCTCTACGAGGCGGGTATGGTAGAGTATGGAGATGGATGCATGAATTTAAGCGCCCGCCCTTTGATATTCTCCCCAGATGGAAATGTGGCGATTCACTTGAACAACGAAGATTTTCAGGATCTTGGATATGCTTACAGGGCTTTTAAGGGAGAAAATTTCTCACGCTGCTGTGAGTGCGGACGCTGGATGCCGCAGACAAAGAACCGTAACCGCATTTATTGCTCTGAATGTTTAGGGGATGGCAGGAGCAGATATTTTAAGATGAAGAAGCGCGAGGAACGCAAAAGGTCAACTGCAAAAGAAAAAAGTTGATAGTCGGTAATATCTCTGTATCTTCAGGGCATGTCTACATGTTTTGTATAAATTGCACAAAATATTTCGTATGATGAGGGACTTCCCCTCTAAATACAGTAGTTTTGTGAGGACAAAATATGGTTTTAGACGTTAATATCCCAGAGAGTGTTGGAAATCTGAAACTGCCTGAGCCAGAAGTTCTTAACTATTATGAGCAGGCAGACCGTAGAACCATATGGCTTGATTTTGAGGTGAGTTCAAGCCTGACTGAAATTGGGAAACGAATTCTTTTGTGGAACTATGAGGACGCGGATCGTGGAATTGAGAAAGAAAAGCGAGAGCCCATTCGCCTTATGATTTTTAGTCCCGGCGGGGATGAATACGCTATGTGGCACTTGATCGATATCATTCAAGCCAGTGAAACTCCGATCTATACATATAATATGGGGCTTGCGGCCAGCGCAGGATGTGCGATTATGCTTGCCGGACATAAGAGATACGCTCTTGAACACAGTACCTTTATGTGGCATTCAGGTTCTGGAGGTATTGAGGGGACGATGAGCCAGGTAGAGTGTGCCGCCAGTCACTTTAAGGCTCTGGAAAGGTTTTCACATGACTACCTTATGGCAAAGACGAAGGTTGATGTAAAGACTTACCGGCGCCAGAAGGACAAGGACTGGTACATTACTGCTCAGGAAGCTCTTGAGTATGGATTCATTGACGGAATTATAACCAGCATCGCGGATATTTTTGGAGGTGGGCGCTGATGGCAAAGAGGCGTATTGCCGAGGATTACTCTGAGCCATGCCCCACCTCTCTTGACGGTCATCCCTTTTATGGCATGACGCTTGATCCTGAACAAAAGGTTTTTGCAGAAGCAATTCTTGATCCTCAGAAGCTGGTTATTTTTGCGAACTCTTGTGCGGGCACCGGTAAAACGACCGTTGCAATGGGCGCGGCGAACCTGCTGGTCAGGCATGGCTTGTATGATGGAATTATCGGACTGGTCAGCGCCTGCAACGAAGGAAGACAGGGGTTTCTTCCCGGAGATATTACCGCTAAAAGCGAAGTATACTTTGAGCCATTCTATCAGGCAATGATTGAGTGTAAAATGAATCCGCAGAGAGATGTATGCGACGCTTCTATGGTCAACCAGAAAACGGGAGAAGGCATCGTTAAGCTGCTGACCGAGAGTTTTATACGAGGCACCAACTTTCATAATAAGGTTGTAATCATTGATGAGTGTCAGAACTTCACAGGTCCCAATCTTAAGAAGGCAATTACCAGAATTTCAGATTCCTGTAAGCTGATCTGCATTGGTCATGACGGGCAATGCGATCTTGAAAACAAAGAGGCAAGCGGCTTTGTAAGATACGTCCGCCACTTTGAGGGCGATAACAGAGTCGCAATATGTGCTTTAACAACAAACCATCGCGGCTGGATTTCCAGTCACGCGGATGAACTAGAATTTTAGGAGTGATTATTATCAGTTACAATAACCCTACCATCTTCAAAGAAGAACTGACAGAGCTTTTTGCTGAGAAGACTGGAATTACTAAGAAGAAGAGCAAAGAAACCATCGCAGCATTCTGCGAGTTGCTGAAAGAACAGCTTCAGACCGGTAACGATGTGAATCTGTACGGCTTTGGCCGGTTCACCCTTGCTAAAATCAAAGAGCGTACCTATGTGTCAGGTCTGAATGGTAAAAGGACCGTAAAGCCGGCTCACGTTCAGGTCATTTTTAAGCCTAATAAGGATCTTTTGGAAAAGTAATGTAGGATAGGATAAAGGACCGGATAAATCCGGTCCTTTTTTTTGTTACGGAGATAATATGAGAGATACGAGTTATTATTCTGGTCTGCTTGACCTTCTGCGGCGGCGCAAAACAGATGACGAAATCGAATGGAGCGACGTTGCGGATTATGTAGAGAAGGCAACCGGTGAACCATGCGATAAAAACACAATACGAAGGGCGTCTCCCCTTCTCTATGAATTCGACGAGGCCGGGTTTGTACGACGCCCGGAAGCAGAAGACGCTGCGGATACCTATCACGTGCAGAAGTTGGAGGCACAGAAAGCCGTAATCAGAATGCGCGATGAACGTAGCGAGCTTGCCCGTATTCAGCGTGAGCTTGCCCGTAGGGACACTCTGCTTGATACAATCAAAGAAGTGATTGCGTGGAATGTAGAGCCTGCAGTGGGATATACGCCCAGAGATACTGAGATTTCTGACAACGACCTGATTGTGCATTTGACTGATTTACATGCCGGTCTTGACACTAAAAACTTTTTTAATGAGTATAACGAGGAAGTAATGTATCGCCGGCTGAATCAGTACCTTGAGAGAATTGACGAAATCCGCCAGCGCCACTGTTCTGAGGGATGTTATCTGCTTTTGGGCGGGGACTTAGTTTCCGGATTGATACACACTGCGACGCGGCTGGAAAACAACATGAATGTTGCCCAACAGGTAAAGACTGTTTCAATGGCGGTCAGCAAATTTGTTGAGTGTATCAGCGGCATGTTTAACGTCGTTCATGTTTATTCGGTTCCGGGTAATCACGGACGGGTTATCCCCAAAAAGGATGATAATCTAAAGGGTGAAAATCTTGACGTTCTAGTTCCCTTCTTTCTTACGGCAAGGCTTGCGAATTATAGCAATGTGTTTGTTCACGAACATGGCGTCGAAGAAAGCGTGGCAATGTTCAGCGTTCGGGGACAGAAAGTTTTCGGGGTGCATGGGGACAAGGATAATATGGAAACCGTTGTCCAGAAGCTGACTATGTTTATGCATATGAAGCCTGATATCGTTCTTGCAGGGCACCGCCATACCAATGGGATGCGGACGGTTTATGATACAAGAGTATATGAATCAGGGTGCGTATCCGGACCTGACGACTACTGCATGGATCATAGATTGCGCAATAAGCCGGAACAGACTGTGCTTGTGGTGAATGAAAACGGAGTAGATTGCGCGTATAATGTTATATTAGAATAACATCTACGTAACGTATTAAATTTGCCTGTCGTCTAAATTCGTGTATATCTCCTGCTAAACTTGAATTATACTGTAATGGGTGATAAAATGAAATTGAGTAAGTCTTTAATATCATTGCTCGTAATAGCAGGGGGTGTGTTTGTGGCAATTATCAAAAAAAGAGAAATTAGAAAGTATCGCACATCAATTACCATGGAAGATGGATCTATCATTAACATTTCACATAAAAGAAGGCCGTCCATACGCGATATGCGGGATGATGTTGCTATAAAGAAAGCTGTCAGCGATGCAATTGCAGACAAATTTGAAAAAGGTCTCCCTGTTGCCAGATATGACTTAGTTCGCAAACAGCCTTATTGGGAATATCCGGATGGACGTGTGGAGTATGTTAAGTAAAAATCCTGAGATTCGTGTTTATGCCGGACCAAATGGGTCTGGAAAAAGTACAATTGCATCTGACGAAGATATTATACTCCCTTATATCAATGCGGACGATATACAAAAATCTCGTAATATTTCAAATATTGAGGCAGCACAGATTGCAACGGCGATGAGAGATTTAGCGGTTGATCAGAAAATATCTTTTACGTTTGAGACAGTGCTTTCTACAGATAGAAACCTGCTATTGTTAGAACGTGCGAAAAAATCCGGGTACTTTATTCGTTGCGCATTCATTTTGACCTATGATCCATCCATCAATATTTTGCGCGTAAAAGATCGTGTTGCAAACGGTGGTCATGACGTTCCTAATGATAAAATTGTTTCTCGCTATTATAAAGCCATCTCTATGATACCTCGTTTAATGAAGGTGTGCGACAGATTAAATATCTATGACAATACAACAGATACTCCGGTCAGGATATTTAAGAAGCGCAACGAATCCTATGAAATATTTGATAATCAAATTTGGACAAATGAAGAGATAGTAAATCTTATACAATTCGGTCATAAATAGCTGTCAATTTTGCCCTCCTCAACAGGAGGGCTTTTATTTTTTTTGTGTGAAAAAAATGCAAGGAGGTGTTAAGTATGGCATCAAGAGGAAGACCACCGGGTTCAAAAAACAGGCCAAAGATGAAAGAGCCTAAGTTTGACGCGACTACTCTGCCGCCGCTGTATAAATGTACGAAGTGCGGAAGGATAGTGGATAATCCAACGGGAGTATTCTATTCGTCAAAGCGTTCAGATATGTATATTGGCAACGAGGGTTACACACACATGTGCAGCGACTGCGCGAACAAATTCTTTGAGGAGCAGAAATTCCGATTTAAGGATGAAAAGACGGCTCTGATCTTGACGTGCTGCGCACTTGACCTCTACTTTTCTGAAAAGATTTATATAAATTGCCGGGATAAAGGGGATGTGTCTCTCGGCGCTTATATCAGGCAATTGAATCTCACGCAGGAAAAAAGCAAGACCTTCTACCCTTTTCTCGTGGAACTTTTGAAGGGGAACAGCGTTTTAACCGACGAAAACATCCTGCGTGATGAGAAAGAAACCAAGTGGGCTGCGGCAGACCGCAAAAATAAGGGATACGTCATTCAGACGGTTGGATATGACTGCTTTGATGATGAGAGCTATACGACTGAAAACCGTAAGTTTCTATACAATACTCTTGCTGACTATCTGACTGATGAAGTAATTGAAGATCCTCATAAACTGCAAAGCGCCATTATGATGGTGAAGACGATGCTTCAACAGGAACAGATTGACAGAGCGGTTAACCGGGAAATGAGAAAAACCCAAACCGATTATACCGAGGTAGAGAAGTATAGTAAAATTAAGGACAGGCTGATTACAAATATCAGTAAAATGGCAAACGATAATGGTTTGACCGTAAAAAGCGGCGGAGCCGGTGTTCGTAACACCACAGCCCTTACCTACATCATGCGCGAGATGGCCGACAACGGCTTTGAGGATATAAAGGTCAATTCTGTTGACGCCAAACTTTCTGCCTCTTATAAAGAGGTGGCGGAGCAAAATGCCCGCGCCTTAATTGCAGAGCTGGGATTTACTTCTGACGAATACGCCCGTATGGTGGGGGAACAGTCTGAAATAATCCGTAAACAGCAGGAAGATTGTGAGAAACTGCAGGAAGAGCTCCGTATGACAAAAATTGAGCTGCAAGAGGCTCAGGCTAAGGGGCGTGGTAAGCCTTGAGTATTACCATTCAAAAACGCTCCGGTAAAAAGGAAATCTCCCAAAGAAAGCTTGAGACATATGAGAAGTATTGTAATGTAATCCAGTGGGGGCGACGAAATCCGGTTGCCTTTGCATCCCGGTTTATGGGAATTGACATGCTGGATTTGCAGTCATATGTTATTCAGAACACTTGGCCTGTTGATTTTGCGTTATGGCTTGAGTCACGAAACGCGGGAAAAACAACCAAGCTGGCTATCTATACGATGCTGCGCAGTTTGCTGGTCCCTTTCCATGCTACCTATTTCTTGGGAAATACGGGTGCTCAGGCTAAGGAAGTATTTGCTAAAATTGAGAAAATTTCAAAAAAGGAAATTGAATCTTTTGTAGGGAGTACGGATGTTTTCTTTGAGGAAATTGTGCGCGGAGGTCCAAACGGGGACGGGTTTAACCATGACCCGACCTCATTTTCTTTTAAGCTTTTTAATGGATCAACCGTAAATACCCTCAACAGCGACATTACTAATATTAAAGGTAAGCGTGCAAACCTCGTCTGCTTTGACGAAGCGGGATGGTTTAATGACGAACTGTTTATTCAGGCAGAGCAGTTTGTCAACCAGGACGAAAATTTTAAGCTGGGCGGAAATATCAATGTCGCCTTGGAGCCAAAGGGTTTTTCAAGGCAGCTTCTTTATGCTTCATCCGCTTCTGATACCAGCTCGGAGTTCTATAAGAAATTTCGTTTCTTTTCTGAGCGTATGCTGATGGGTGACTCAAAATATTTTGCCTGCAACATCGATATTGACATGGTGATGTCTGCAAAATTTAAAGGTGAGCCATACCCTCCTTTGATCAGTAAGGATAAGGTTGAGAAGGCAATGGCTGATAACCGGGATAAGGCTTTAAGAGAGCTGTATAATAAGTTCTCCGCAGACAGCCACGAGGGACAGATACTGACAAGGCGCGATTTGATGCAGTGTTCTGTTATCCGCCCTCCCCTGCTCTGTAATGACACTGGATCTCACCTGTTTGTAATGGCATGGGACTCGGCCAGAATCAACGATAACTCCGTAATCGGTATTGCAGAGCTTAACCTGGATCCAATACGCGGATGGTGTATGGATATCTGCAACGTCGTCAGCTTGGTTGATATTACATCTAAAAAGAAGACGCCGATGCGTCTGCCCGAGCAGGTCAAGAGCTTTCAAGACCTGCTTTTGTTGTATAACGGTTCCGATAAGATGAAGCTCGATTACGAGAACATTAAAGCGATTGTTTGTGATGCCGGCGCCGGAGGACAGATGATCGGCGGCGTTACAGACTATCTGTTGGATGATTGGGTCGGGAAGGATGGCAATGTCCATAAAGGCTTGATTGACAGAGCCCATAAAGCAAACGAAACCGCCCTTAAAAAGTTCCCAAACGCTGTGGATATTATCAAACTCATTGATCCTCGCGGTCATAGAAATGAAATCTTTGATGCTGCGGAGCGCATGACAAAACTTGGCGTTGTAACGCTCCCCGCTGATTATGAAGGCAAGGATTACCTCATCAAAATACTGGATGACGGTACAGAAGAGCGTTATGACCTCAGTTATGATGAACAGGTTGCATTGTCCCAAATTGAGTTGATGAAAAACGAAATTGTTACTATGTGCAAGTACACAAACGGTGGCAACGTCACATATAACTACCCGCCTGATAAGCGCAATACCATGCACGATGATAGAGTTTTTGTATATGGTTTGTTGTGTTGGTATTTGGCGCAGCTTAGACGCGGGCAGATTTTTAAGAATAACGCACAACCATTGACCGCAAACATGTTTTCCTTTAGACCCCCTAGGATGATTGGCAGGTGAGAAAGATAGAAGAAATAAAGAACAAAACCGATATTGAGCTGGAAAACCGTAAAAGAGCTTATGAGTTTGCAATAAAGTTTGCTCAGATGCAAAGGCAAAACCTTGTTGATCTGTCGAAGAACGCATCTTCGTCAGTAACGTATACGAGATATACGAAAGAGCAAATTTTAACCTACATGCAGTCTCCGAAAAGCAACGAGAAGAACATCCGTAATGCGTCAATTTATATGTATGATGCATCAAGCCAATATCGCAGGTTGATTTTGTATTATGCCCAGATGCATTTGTGGGCCCATACGATTTCTCCGTTGGGGTTTGATCCCACCAAAATGAAAGAAGACGCTTTTCGTAAGGCATACTTAAAGGCGGCGCATCAGGTTGAGATGATGAACCTGAAACACGAAATGCAGAAAGCCTCTATTATTGCATTGCGTGAAGGAGTTATTTATGGCGTAATCTGGAGCGGAACGAATTCATTCTTCGTACAAAGAATTAACCCTGATATCTGTAAGCTATCTTCCGTTATTGATGGGACATGGAACTATGCGGTTGACTTTTCACAGATAAAAGAATCAGATCTATTTTTATATCCGCCCGAGTTTACAACGCTGAGAAACACATATCTAAGTACGGGAATTAAATGGCAGGAAATACCTGAAAGCATTTCATTTTGTTTAAAGGCGGATGAAACTACCTCGCAGTACAGTATTCCCCCTTGGGCCTCTACCCTTCCGATGCTTTATGATATTGAGACCTTTAAGGCGCTTCAAGAGACAAAGGAGACTATCTCCAATTACAAAGCAATTGGGCTTCAGATCCCACTAAACGATGATGGGACCCCAAAATTCGATTGGAATTTGGCTACCGAGTATTATCAGATGATGGTAGCTGCACTGCCTCCGTACATTGGAGCTTTTATGGCTCCCATGAAGGCGGAATTGTTTAACTTTGAAAAGAGCGGGAACCTAAACGGAGTAGACACCGTTTCGATGTCTGAGGAACAGTTTTGGAAAGAGGGCGGGACCTCTCCGCTTCTTTTTGGATCTTCGAGCAACAATACCGCAGGCGCTCTTAAACTGTCCGTCACCGCTGATGAAAATATCATTCTGGGGCTGGGAATTCAGTGCGAACGACTGGTCAATAGAATTTTGAAGTCTTTATCCGGGACGCAAAAGTTTAAGCTGAGTATTCTTCCGGTTACTACATTTAATAAAGCAGACTGGATCTCTTACTATAAAGAGGCCAGTTCAATGGGGATTCCCGTTAAATCTTCTTGGGCCGCTGTGCTTGGTCTTACACCAATCGACATTATTGGTATGGATTTTGTTGAGATGAACATGCTCAATATGGGTAATCTTACTCCGCTGTCAAGCTCTTATACTCAGTCAAGCTCGGGGCGTCCGCAGTCAAATGAAGAGGACCTCAGCGAGTCAGGAGAACAGACAAGGGGCGATGACAGCAACGCCAACAGATAGGAGTTTTAGTGTGCAGACACTACAGGTTTTTGACCGGGAGCTTGCAGATAAACTGAGAGCATCCGGTCTGAAAGAGATTCAAACTCAATTTAATATCGAACAAGGCAACGTCTGGTTTTTTCCTTATGAAAAATCCGGGCGTCTTTGTTTTGATATAGATAACGCCGCGAAAAAGGGGCTATGCAAAGTATCAGACCGTTTTCGCATGACGTTTTAAGCTGCAAAGGAGGAGGTGAACAATATGGAAAAGAAAACAATCGGCATTTCATTTTCTCTCAAATTTGAAGAGATCAAAGATCTTAATCCTTCCTTTGCGGCAGCCCGCGTAGCAATTGCCTATGCGGGAAGAAACAGAAACATGAGTTCTATTTCAAAAGAGGTTTTTGAGGCGGCTCTTCCCTCTTTGATGAATTGTCCTCTTGTTGGGCGGTACGATGCCGAAAATAATGACTTTGGATCTCATGATATCAGGGTTGTGAAAAACAATGACGGTGGATATGAGGTCGTCGCGGCAACCGTACCGTATGGTGTGGTTCCGGAAAGCAGCCGCTTTGAGTGGAAGACTGTAACCGAAAAAGACGGGACCGAGAACGAATATCTGTTCTGCGATGCTATCTTGTGGAAACGTCAGTACGGTTACGAATGTCTGGCCTCTCAGGACCAATGGAGCCAGTCAATGGAGATTGGCGTAAACAGCTATATCATTGACAGCGATGGATATTGTGTGATTGAAAGTATGGACTTTGAGGCGCTTTGCATTCTTGGAAGCAGTGTTACTCCCTGCTTTGAAAGTGCAAGCGTGCAAATGAAGTCGGATACAGCGGTTTCTGATTATCGCCAGCAATTTACTCTGATGCTCAAGGAGCTGAAGGAATTTGCGGCGCAGGAGCCCGCTGTTTTTTGTTTTAAAGGAGGGAAAGAAAGTTTGACTGCTGAACAGAGAGAAAAAATTCTGGGTGAATATAATCTTAAGTCCGAAGATGTCAAATTTGAGCTGACCGAGGATATGACCGAGGAGCAGTTCAGGTCTGCTATTGAGGATATGATTAAAACTCCCAGTGTCCCCGAGAGCTTTTCAGCTTCGTATCGGAAAAAGAGAGACGCCCTGTGCAACGCTTTGACAAGCGAGGTGGTTAGGGACGCAATGGGTAACGTTGTGTCTGAAACCTATTACTGGGTTGATGACTTTGATGATGAATTTGTATATGTGGAACGCTCTACTTGGACCGCTGATAACTATGAGTCCAAGATGGGGCGCTTTACTTATACGTTCAAAACTGATGACGCTGGGGTTTTGAGTGCGAATATCACCGGAGAGTTTGAGGAGATGGTGAATCGCTGGCTGACTCTTGAGGAGAGCGCGAAGCTCGATCAGTCGCGCGATACCTTTGAAGCTCTTGAAAAGGAGTTTTCCGACTACAAGAAGGATTATTCTACTCCCGAGTCTGAGGTAGAAGAACTAAGAGCTTTCAAGAATGAAGTCGTCAAAGCAAATCACGAAGCTGAGGCAGATGAGGTTTTGGCCGAATTTGAGGATCTGAACGGTAACGAGGAGTTCGCAACCCTGAAAGAATCTGCCTATAGCTTTGAAAAGATCGAAGATCTCCGCAAGGAGTGTTATGCAATCAGAGGCAAGGTTGCCTCGGTTGGAAAACAGTTCTCTTATACCCCGAAGAAAACCTCGGTAAAAATCCCCTTGAAGGATGAGCCGGAGGTGGCCGACAAGACGGGTTATGGAGAGCTGTTTTCTAAATATGGCCGTAAATAAACAAAAAACATTGAATTATCAGGAGGAATTTTAATTATGGCATACGCTGTTGTGCGCACTGACAATCTGGCCGGTACTGTTGTCCCGTCCAAGCTCGTTTCTGCTAAGTATTTTGTTTCGGACGCCGCTACTGCAATTGAGAATGGCAATATCGCCGTTCTGGACTCTCTGATGGACGGCGAACGTGAAATTTATAAGGCCGTCAAGCCCGCAGCGACCTCTAAGATCGGGACCGTTATTTTGGTCGCTACCCCCGAGGTTATGGCGGATGAACGCAAACGCAATCTTGATGATTTTACTAATGAGGCTGGCAAGGCGATTCGCGGCTATATTCTTGATCATGGCGACGTGTTTAGCGTGACTGCTGAAGCTTTTACCGGTACTCCCGCAGTCAACTCCATTGTTGAGGCACAGGCTGATACCAAGCTGAAGGTGGTTTCCACCCTTACCTCTGGTTCCACTCAGATTGGCAAGATTATCGCTAAGGAAACCGTTGGGTCCAAAGAGTTCTTTGTGATCCGGGTTGACTAATTAAATTGAAATAATCAGGAGGAATTACATAATGGAAAAGAATTCTATTGTGCGTCTTGCACTTGACACCTATCGCGGCACCGTCGCCAAGGAGTATGCCGATCAGAACCCCTCCGATGTTCTGCGTCAGGCGCTGATCGAGGCGAACGGAGGCAGCTCTAAGTTTGATTATAAGGCTCTTCGTCGCAACAAGGTTGAGATTTTTGAAATTCTTGAAGCGATTCTCCCCGTTCTGGTCGATGAGGGTCTTAAGGGCGACGAGTTCTTTATGAATCTTGTTGACGAGCGCAATGTCGCGGCCGGCGATGCAATCGACTTTGTGGCAGACGACAATACTATGTTTGTTGTTTCAGAAATTGCCGATGGGGTTGCTGTCCCCCGCCGTCAGAGAATCGGTGAAAAGCGGACCATCTCGATTGCCACTACTCCCCATGCGGTTCGCATTTACGACGATCTTTCCCGCTTCCTCTCTGGTCGTATTGACTGGAATGAGATGATTAACCGCGTTGCGAAGTCGTTTAAAGATCAGTACCTGAACGATATTTATACCGCGTTTTCGGGTATTACTGCCGCCACTACCGGCCTTAACAACACTTATGTGTCTGCCGGCTCCTATTCTGAGGCTACTCTGCTGACCCTCGTGGAGCATGTCGAAGCGGCCACTGGTATGAACGCTTCTATTCTTGGCACCAAGACCGCCCTGCGCAAATGCACCACTGCTACCATTGCGGATCAGGCCAAGGACGATTACTACGGTATTGGTTACTACGGCAAGCTTGCCGGCGTTCCCATGATCGGTGTGAAAAACCGTCATAAGATCGGCACCGATACCTTTGTGTTCCCTGACAACAAGATTTACGTTGTTGCTTCTAATGATCGCCCCGTCAAGGCTGTCCGCAGCGGCGACGCGATTGTTTTTGAGAAGGATGGCTCGACCAATGCCGATATGACCATGGAGTATTTCTATCGTGAGGATTACGGCATTGGCGTTCTCGCTTCTGCCAAGATGGGTATTTATACCCTTTCCTGATTAAGTGAAGGGGCGGGATTTTAATCCCGCCCTCTCCATAAATGGTATTAAGGAAGAAAAGGAATAAAGGAGAAACGCAATGGCTGCAACTAGAAAACCTGCCTCTAAAAAGACTGCAACGGAGAAAAGTGTATCATCTCCGGTGGTGAATATCAATAACTCGGACCCTGATAAGGATATTAAAGCTTCGACCGGGATTGATAATAACATCCCTGTAAAGGAGACTCAGATTAACAGTAAGTCTTCCAAAACATCTGATAGAAAGGTGCTACCCCCTATGGAAAAGCCTGACATGAACGATCTTGCTGAGGTGCGTTCCTGTTTTTATGGTAATTTGGTTTATGTATCCCGTAAAACCGGGTACACAATTGAATGGCCGGAATTTGATACAGTGCAGTACCTTTCTGTAGAGGAAGTGCTGAACATGAGAAACGGCGACCCGTCTTTCTTTGCAAACCACTGGGTTAAAATCGTAGGAGAGAATGCAGAACAGATTATGAAGTTTTGCCAGCTTGAGCGGTTTTATAAGAATATCGTCCCGTTTGCAAACTTTGATGATATTTTTGAGTGCAATATTGAAGAGATGGAAATGATTATTTCCCGCCTGAATGATTCCGCTAAAGAAACGGTTGCCCGCAGAGCAATGGCACTTATTGAAGAGGGTGTACTTAACGACCTGAAGCGAGTGAAATCCATTGAGTCTGCTACGGGATTTGAACTGAAGTAAGGGGGAAAAGCATTGGCTACCCCATATAATGAAATCCACAACCGGGCATTAGCCCGATTTTCAGATTATGATATTCTGAAGTTTTATCCTGATGACCGGGAACGTATTTTGGATCGCCATCTTATGAGCGCGGTATCTGAATTTCAACGGGTTTGCAAGATTGATCTTTCTTTGAGGAACGAAGATGACCGGGAATTTGAAGAGGATCTTACGGATGAGGTTATGGAGATTTTGGCATCAGGAGAAGCATATTACTGGGTTTTGCCCAAGGTGACAAATACGGAGAATATGAGAAACTTGATGTCAACTAAGGATTATTCATTCTTCAGTCCCGCCAAACTGCTGGAGCAGCTTCAAATTCTGCGTACTTCTTTGAAGGATGAATTCAGGCATCGCATGATTGATTATACCTACCGAGAGGGTAAAATCTCACAGTTGAAGGTGTAGGTGTAACATGCTTAACGTCTATATCAAAGGATTGATTGATAAGGTATCAAAGATACTCCCCCTCAGCGAAAGAGAACGAGCGGGAGAACAATGTTTCCTGTCAGTATACTTGGAGGGAATTTTGATTGAGGCTAACGGCGCGTTGGAGCTTTTCCCTGAACTTCAGCAGTCGGCCAAATATATCACTGTTCTCAGTAAGTTGACATGGATTGAAAAGCATTCTGTGGAAGCCGTCGTATTGCGCAGAGAAGTATTTCGTATGAAAAAACTTTTGGAGGAAATCCTTATGTCAGGGGGCGGAGAGAATGGATGTTGATTGGGGCACTTATAAAACCCGCCTGCTAACCGGAGGGGTTACAACCAGGGATCGTGTCATTTCGGATCAAATTGACGCTCTGGAACGGCAGATGCGAAACTCCCCTTCTTTTCATGAAGTAATGGTGGGAGACGTACAGCACTCAATGCTAATTCTCGCTACTGACTTTCAAAGCGAAAAGGCGTTCCAGCTTTTGCCGGGAGATAAGGTAAATATCGGAGATATTGTTGTTTGGAGCGATATGCACTGGCTGGTCACTAAAATTGATTTTGACGATGAGATTACCCGGAGGGGCAGAATCGTTCAGTGCAACCGCCAGATCAGATGGCAGAATCCTCATACACTGGAGGTTATTGAGAGATGGTGTTTGGTAACAAAGCCTTATACCTCAAATGTCAGCAATGGGATTACCATTTCATCATCTGAGCGTGAGTTTAAGGTGCAGCTTCCGTTTGATGAAGAAACCAGACTGATCGATCTTGGTAAAAGGTTTATGCTTGAGGTGATTGACGGGAACCCCCGTACATATGAATGCACCTCAACCGACCAGAACACCAACAAATATCAGGATATTGACGGCGGATTTATTGTAATCAACTTGACTCAGGACCCGTCGGGGCATGTCAACGACAGAGTGGATTTGCTTCTTTGCGATTATATAGATCCGGGAGTCAGTCCGTCTCCCCCGCCGCCCGAAAAGCTGAAATGCGCGATTTCAGGCAAACCTGAGATAAAAGTCGGGATGAAGCCGCGTAACTATCAGGCAATATTCTATGCTGCCGATGGAGAGACAGTGGCAGAGGGTATCCGCGCCAAGTGGACGGTGGACTTTGATGAGAGCCTGATTGGGATTGTTTTCTTTCAAACGGACGGCAACTCGATTCAGATTTCCGTACCAGATGACGAATCTCTGATTGGAAAGATCATTATGCTCACCCTGATTGATTCGGAAGGCAGTTATTACCCCGTAACGATGAGTTTGGAGGTGACTGCCGTTCTATGAACAGCAAGGAAATTCCTGATTTCAAATTAGAGATCATCAAGAAGTTGTTAGGCAATGATGTCTTCACCGAGTTGGTTTCCTTCCCTGCCGGATGTGAATACCCGGACGACTTACTGTACGACCGGATTTTCCCATATTTCAGGATCCCTGAAACAGAGCAGGAAGCAAAGACATATATCGCCATGAAGGTAGACGTTCCATCTCTTACCAAAAACGATATTGTTCGGGATGTCACTGTCACGATAAGGGTTATTGCCTGTGAATCTTTGATGCAGGTAAGCGGTACAAGCGCAGACAGGATTGATTTGATCGCCTGTGAAATCGATAAAACGCTGAACCGCGCAACGATTGGGGTCGGGATTGGCCCTTTTAAGTTGGTGAAAAACACTGAACACATCTTGGACGCGAAGCATTTCTATCGGGAGATGAGATTTGAAACCGACGCTTTAGATCGTGTCAATCCGGGGTATTGATATGAACCCTGAAATCAGCAAGGCTTTTTTACAAAGCGGGCGCGATTTAATGTTGGCGCCGGAGATTGTCGTACATCATCCAACCATAGGTGAGATACTTGATCTTGGCGGAGGGGCCGACTGCGATTACTATTACTGGAGTTATGTCACAAATCTAATGGCTGAACCGTATGAAGCTATGGTCTGGCTTGATGATATGGGGATAGATTATGAGTCCGTCACGCCGTTTGATGTATTTGCTCTGAAGTGGTTGGACGCTCATAAACGCCCTGATCAAAAAATACAGCTTTCAATCTGCCAGGATGCATTGGGATTTTTCCTTGGTAAGCGAAATTACGATTTAGGCAAAACAGAAGACGGAAACTTTGTCATATTCGACCTCGACAACCCCTCATGGGGAATTGGTCATGAGGTTTTTGGCTGGATTCATGCCTTTATCAAACAGATTAACTGCTTTTCAGATGCTGGAAGAATTAAGCCTGCCACCGCCTCTGCCAAACGTATATTAATTGACGATATGCGGGATGAGGCGAGGAGGCGATCACGAAAAAGGAGGGATGAGGAGAGCAATTCCCTTCTCTCACATATCGGTGACAGTATGGCAGATGTAATTTACGGAGGCTCTGGAGCGGTAACACCGTTTAATATTGAGCAGATGAAAATTTATCAGTTATTGTCAGGTGCAAGAATCGCACATGGCAAGGTGAGGGTTCAGTCTGTAATGAACGGGATACACACAGGCATGATCAAGAGCGATAAGTTAGACGAAAAAGATTTGCGGTGGAGTTAGGAACTCCTCCGCTATTTAATTTTTACAGGAGGAGTTTGTTTAATGAAATACGCACTGAAGAAGATGCGCAGAATGCGTGTCTACGACATTGCTTCTGGCGAGCATCGTGTTACCCTGAATGATTTTCAGACTGCTCAGTTTACCGGAAGTCAGGAAACCGTTTATGCGAACGGCTCTGACGGCGTGCATCTGGCTGCATTCGATATCGGTAAGACCGCTGCCTTTAACGGCACCAACGGGACGATCGACAGTGGATATATCGCCATGCAGGTTGGTTCTGATGAAATTGAGGTAACTGGCGGCAACGAAATCATGATTCGCGCCGAGCTCGTCACTTCTGATGGCACCAAGGTTTCTCTGCCCCACAAAGCAGTTGGCGACGTTGGTAATGAGATTGGGTATATTTACGCCGCCGATGTCAACGGCCTCCCCGGTGGTTCTTATACACAGGCCGCTACCGCGTCTGCTACCGCCTTTGCGTATGCTGCAGATACGAAAGAGATCACCCTGCCTACCAATAAGTTCAAGGCCGGAGATACCGTTATTGTTGACTACTATCCGAAATTCAGCAAATACAAGAAGACCAACAATGACGGCGACAAGTTCTCGATGACCGGTAAGGTTATTATCGACGCTTGGTTTACCGATCTTTGCTCTCAGACTGACGTGCCGCTGATGGTTGTTATGGAGAGCGGAAAGATCTCCGGAGAGATTGATCTTTCGTTTGGTGATCAGGCTGCCGTTCAGAACGTTGCTGTTGAGGCTGTTACTTCTGCCTGTATCGGCGCCTCTAAGAACCTCTGGAAGCTTTATAACTACGACGAGGAAGAGATTGACGACACCTGAGAGGTAATTTAATTGCCGCAGAAAGAGCCAAACACAATCTGTAAAAATCTGAACTGTCATCGCGGATCGGATGGCGGCAGGAAGCATTATTATTCCTGCCGCTTTTGTCTCCGAAGTGAGAGCTGGCGCTCGATGGCTTGCTGTCCTGAATGTTATCAGGAATATATGGAACAGGTAGAAAAAGCCCGGTCAGAGGGTAAAATTATCAGGCAGATTTCTGAACGCACTGATATGAGCGAAGATGAGGTTAAGTCTTATTTGAGCACAACGTCATTGAGTGACGCTACCGCTCAAACGCGGCAGGAATTGAGTGAAGAGATAACACAGCATCCTGATTGGAGCTTTGCGCAGATTGTGGACTGGATAAACAAGGAATAATAAGAAAGGAGGGAGCCGCGCCAGCGGCTCCCTCCCCTCTTAGTGAGGTGAATATAATAGGAAGATCTAAATATAATGTGTCGGATTCTCCGGAGTCCAGAACATATGAAGGAATTGTTTTTGACAGCAAGGTTGAGATGAAATACTACCGGGATGTGGTTTTGCCCCTAGTGGGAAGCGGAAATATCGTTAAATGTGAACTGCAAAAGCCTTATATTCTGCAACCTAAATTCACAAGAAACGGTAAGACAATTATCGCAATTAAGTATGTCGCTGACTTCTGTTTGGAGTTTTCTGACGGTCATATAGAAGTAATTGATATCAAAGGGATGCCGGATTCTGTTGCAAAACTTAAACGTAAGCTGTTTTGGTATGTATATCCTAATATTGATTACAAATGGGTATGTTGGTCAAAGGTTGACGGCGGTTGGTGCGACTACGACATAGTAACCAAAAACCGTCAAAATCGAAAAAGGGTAAAAAGGGAGAACGTAGATGGCGAAGAATAATGAAGCAAAAATTTCTTTTAAAAAGTTGGATTCCTTTTTGGATTCGTGCCAAAAGACAAATACATTCGGATGCATTACAGGCGATGGTCAGATGGACATTACTGTAAAAGCTTATATTCCACTCGCTTCAATGTATAGTTTGGTTGATTCTGTTGTGGAAAATCATTATGGGATCAATGATAATGGTGAAGAAGTTTATCAGCCCGAGGTGGGCGAAGTGATTATGAGGTTGGCGATTATTTCATGGTATACCAATCTTAAAATGGAGATGGGCGCGGACCGGCTTGCCTCTCTTTTGTTTGGGACGGAGCTTTATCAGCAGATCTGCGAGTATATTTCTAAGGAACAGCTTGATCTCATTTATAAGTCTGTTGAAAAGAGAATCGCAGATAAGAATGCTTTGATCTACAGCGAACAGCGCAAGAAGCTTGAAGAGCTTTCGGCGCAGCTTGATCGCGCCGTTACCGCATTTAAGAGTTTAAGCGAGGCGATCCCTGCTGACCCGCAGAAGATGGTGGAGGCCATGATGAGACTTTCTACCCTAGACGAAAAGGAACTTGCCCATGCCGTTCTGGAGCAACAGCCTGACAATGTGATTGACCTGGCTAAAAGGGCCGAAAAAGATGAGCATTGACAGTATTCAAAAGAAGGTTAACGCTTTTCTGGCCTCCCCTGCCGGCAAAAAGAAGGTGGAAAAGGCAAGAAAGGAAGCTGTAAAAGCAGGCCGCCCTTTTGGGCGCATTGTCGTTGATGAGAAATATGCCCAGAGAATGAAGGCTATATTGAGCGCAGAGGTATCTGAAATCAAGAACCGGTACGGCGAAGCGTTTCTGGATTATATTGAAATCAGTGATGAGGGATTAACTGCGGACGGAAAGTATTGCTTTAATGTTGGGTTTATTCGTTCTGAGATGGAACGCGAGTCCCTAGATCCGGCGTCATATCCAGAGGGAGTTGATAACCTTGCGGCGCTCTATACTCATGGATACGACACCGGAGGAAAGACGGTTGTAGGTTACGACAGTCATGGAACCTTTACGGAAAGCAATCCTCATAGAGATCCTGATGACTTTATGAAGCGTGCCGTAGAGAAGTTTAATCAGGAGTTTGGCAATAAGGCGCGTGCTGTGTTGGATGAGGCATATCGGTAGTTGGACATATTTGCATTTTGTGGTATAATATCATAACTATAAAATGCGAGGTAATAATATGTCCGGCGGTACACCTAATACTCCTAATAACTCTGGATCGCAAAACTATAATAAGCAAAATGTCGTTGTCAAAAATCCTACTCCCCCGCCACAAGGGGCAAAAAAGTAAGGAGTGTTTGCTATAAGTTGGGTTATTGACTTAGCTCACAGTATCTCAGACCTATTGTTGTATGTAGTTCCGGGGTACTTATTTCTCAGTGTTTACCGTTACATTTTATATAAAGATAGAGATTCTTCCAATCAGGTATCTTACCTACTGTTTTTAAGTATTATCATTAGTTTTGTTTTGAAATCTGTGTATCAGCTACTCCCGTTTGTATCTGAATCCAGCTCATGGTATCTTATTTCGCTTTTGATTTTCAGCTTGATGACAGGGTATATATTAGCATTACTCGTCAATAATCCCTTCATCAATAACTGCAGAATGAAAATGGGAATCATGCGTAACCCAAAGGAAAACATATGGGACGATGTGATATCACCCGGCTTGTACGTCCGCGTTTGGATAAATGATGGATATAGCTACTATGGCCAGATCAAATATTCAGAAGATTATGAGCGGGAGCCAATCATTGTTTTGTGCTACTATCAAATGTTGGGACCAAATCAAGAAATTATATTTGATAATACAGATGATGACTCTAGGATGGTAATGCTAAACTTAAAGAATTTCGAGAGAATAGAGATGGTTAGCGGAGATTAGTCCGGTAACTTAATGGTAAGAAAGAGGCGGATTAAATCCGCCTCTTTTTGTATATGCAAATTGTTTTAACTGAGGGGATCACTTCCCCTCTTTTTGATTTGATAAAGGAGTGGTGAAGTGGCAGAACCAGATATTAGAGTATTAGTTGGCGTAGAGGGAGGCAGTACGGCTTCCGGCGCCTCTGGGCAACTAATACGCAAAGAACTTGAAAAAATTGCTCAGGAGATAGGGCGAGACCCGCCCAAAATAAAATTAAGCATTGATACAAGTTCAATTAAGGCACAAATAAAGGATTTATCAAAAACTCTTTCTATTAGCTTAACATCTTCAGCATCATCGGCTAATCAATCAGTCAGATCAGGCGCTTCTACTAATGCATCCAAAAATGTTGTAAACCAAATTGATTGGGATATTCAAAAGCGAGAAGCTGCGCAGAAGAGATTTTCTGATCAATTAAAGCGTCAGATGCTTGAAAATGCGAGAATTGAGCAGGAGCAGCAAAGTAAAGCAATAGCTGCTGAAAAAGAAAGACAAAAACTTGCAAAAGAGCGAGTTGCGTTAGAAACCCAGGCTGCTCGTGACGCTTTTAAGAGCAGTTCCGATTCCGCTTCTATTAAGCAGACAAAAGCAGACTTTGAAAAATACCTAAAAACGATAAAAGCGTCTGCGGTTGATTTAAATTCGGTAAAAATCAATGAAGTTTTTTCAGAACTGGATTTAGGTAATCTAAAAGAAGCTCAGGTTCTGATTAAATCATTTAAGGCAGAAATGAAGTCTGCGGGGTACGAGGGCGGAAATACTTTTACATACCTTGGAGAAAAGATTAAGACATTTTCTGTCTATTTAGCTTCAAGCGCGATAACAACTGGTTTTGTTACGTCGGTATATAAGGCAATTGATACAGCGTTTGAGTTAGACAAAGCTCTTGTCGATTTGCGTATTGTAACAGGAGGCACAAAGGAATCCGCAGAAGAGCTCATTGATGTTTACAATAGGATGGCTATCGAGCTGGGGAGCACCACAACCGCTGTGGCTGAATCGGCAGTAGAGTGGCAACGACAGGGCTATAATCTTGACGATACTAACACTTTAATCAAAGACTCGATGGTATTAAGCATCGTTGGCATGGTAGACGCGGCAGAAGCATCAAAATACCTTACGTCAGCCATGAAGGGCTATAAGGTTGAGGCATCAAACGCTATGGGTATCGTAGATAAGCTAACCGGAATTGACATTAAAGCCGCCGTCAGCGCCGGAGGTCTTGCAGAGGCAATGGCGCGTACTGCTAACTCCGCACGTCAAGCAGGCGTAGATATGGATAATCTGCTTGGCTATCTTGCAGCGGTTGGCGAAGTTACTCAGCGAGATATGAGCACCGTTGGTGAAGCGTTTAAAACGATATTTGCAAGATATGGTAATGTAAAACTTGGTAGGTTGATTGATGATGACGGAGACCCGCTCAATGATTTTGAAAAAGCTCTGAATGCCGTTGGAATATCCTTAAGAAATCAAGAGGGTCAATTCAGAGATTTCAATGAAGTTATTCAAGAAACAGGTCGAAGGTGGGAATCTCTTAAGGAAACGGAGAAGAGCGCCATTGCGACCACACTGGGCGGAGTAAGACAGCGCGAAAACGTCTTTGTTCTGTTTGAAAATCTTGATAAGGCTATGGAGTATTCCGCTGTATCGGCAAATTCGGCTGGTACTGCGATGCAAAAGTTTAGTGCGTACCAAGAAGGTTTGGAATTTAAACTCAAAGAAAACGCAGCCGCGTTTGAACATTTTGCTGATGTTATCATAAACAGTAATTTTGTTGGTTTTTTAATTGACGCTGGTACTGCCATCCTAAAGGTATCAACGATTGGCGATGGCTTTATAGCGAAAATTGCTTTGTTGAGTACATCTATATATACTGCTTCCAACGCAATAAACATGATTAAAAAATCAAGTCTTGGCGTTGGAACAGCTAAAATTTTTGGAGACCTGGGTTGGCCCGAAATGACGGGCGACAGATTGTATTATTGTGCCTAGCCGTATCAAGGACGGAGCGTAATCGTGCTCTGAACAAGATATGGTGATGCGGGTCTATAAATAAAGAGGGACTAAATTAGCTCGGTGGCAACAACCGAGCACAGTCGGGGACGATGAAGCACTTCCCTATCACTTTGAGGTGTTAGTCTATCCGCAGCGAAACTTCACGTTAAAAACGGACGAGGCAACGAGTCTGGCTCCGTTGGGGAACGGATGTCATGAAGGACGTTCACAGAAGCATAATCCCCCGCCGCCGCGCCGACGATACAGGTGTGACGGTAAAGAGGTGCTCGAAATCTAGCAGGCTGATAGGAGCCTGTTTGTTGCTGTGTGTGCTAAAAAAAACAGTTCTAATGTTGGTTAAAACATTTTACGGCTTGTTCTAATTCAGACAGGTATTCTTCGCACGTATGTCTTGGGTTTTCTTTTGGGTATTCAAATATAGTGTGCCATTTGTCTAAAAAGTTTTCTGCTTTGACGGTACATTCTTTGCTTTTATGTGGATATTGCGATAATTTAGCAAAACACAGTATTGCCGCCTCGATTGGACGCACTTCAAAATTTGACGCGCTAGCAATCCCACAAATACCGAATCTTTCACACTCACAAATCTCACAAACAAGATGCTCTAACTTAATTGCTGTCACATGATTGATAGTCATTTTAAAAATTCCTTTCTATCCTATTTTTTTTGGAGGTAAATTATGAAACTGTTTTATGGACCTCGTGGTAACGGAAAAACCTATTCGTTAATTAAACTTTCTGCTAAAACAAATATTCCAATTGTTACATTAGATCGTCTTTATGTTAAAAGAATTGCCAAAAAATTGGGACTGTCTATCCCAGATCCAATATTCCCATGGGACTTAAACGGAAATGAGACACCAGAAGTTTATGTGGACGATATGGAGTATGTCTTTTTGCGTTTAACAGGGTGCAAACCAATCGGAATTACACTTACCGATGAATAATGTGAGTATCAAATATTGGTTAATTACGGAGTGATATACCCTCCGATTATCATTTACGGGTGCTTCCTCCCATAAAGCTTCTCGTTGCTCCGTTCGATTGCCTCCCGGACCATCTTCTGCTCCGGCGTTTCTTTACAGGCCCACACAACGCCCGCTATTACGATGATAATGCCTATAACCGGCCCAAAGAGCCCCGCCGCCCCGATGTAGAGCGCCATCGCAAAGATCCCGATCACTCCCAGTGCTACCAATAATGCCATAGTAATACCTCCGTTCTGGTTAATAAATATATTGGTTCACAAAAGTTCAACCTGTCTCATAAAGTCATCCCACTAATCCTATTTTTATTAGATAGGATCATTAAGCGCTCTCAGCATATATGTAATATAACATGGGCCAACAAAGTCTAAATTAACCGTTTTATTCCCATCTTTTTCATAAAAAATTTCTATGTCAGGGTTTTCTGGATCGCAGTTACAATATACTTCTGATTCATAATTATCAACAGTTATTCCAATTATAGCAAATCTTGAAGTATCTCCGTACCCGTAATATTGTGAGGTTTGGGCACGTAATAAATATGGTGTTGAAAAGGAAATGGTATTACCATTAAAAAGTTGATCTTGCGGTATTTCTAATAACTCTTTCACCATTGGCCGGCAAGGGTAAACACATGGTTCATATTTTTCCGCTTTTGAAATAAGATATTGAATATCCTTTTTGAGATCTGTTATTGTAAAATCCCCATCGTCGCATAGCTTATTTTCGCAGTATATTAACCTAGTAACTACCAATGATATCAAGCGATTACGCAAACGGCAGATTTTGTGAAAAATGAGATATCTTTTTCCTGATTGGCAAAATCCATTCATGATAGGTCTTGTCTTAGTATGTGGTGATAAATGACCTCTTAGCGAATTATTTGTGGATAATTCAATCATATTTGTTTCGCTCCCCATCAGAATATATCATCATGTGGGTCGAGTATATTCCCTTCCATATCGTAAAGAGTGACGCCTTTTGCGCCTACCGGGACATCTCTCATCGTATAACCCTCCCCTTTTGCCGGAGTCATTATATCGATATTCGAATCCCATATGTTCCATACAACATAAAGAACATTGGATTTACAACGTTTATCTAACAGTTCTTGAATGCTTGGATCTACTTTATCGTATTCATCAAATGCGGCAAAAACCAAGTTGAGTTCATCTTCGATATGATGGAAATACCTTCTCTCATTCCCCGATGACTTTACGCTTTCACTATCGCAGAAATATCCATCAAATTCAAACCCTGTAACCTGATTAACCGGGAACGGCTTTTTGATGTCCGGAATTTCAACTATAGTTTCTGTGTCACAATAACAGAAATAGTGCTTTTCTATCTTTTCTGTCTTTTCAGGTTTCGCTTTATGGGGAGATTCTACGATATTGCTCTCGCTAATCTCAATTTTTGACGATGTTGGACCTTCGGCAGGGGTGTGTTCTGAGGAAGTAGCGACATTACTATTTAAGCCGGGTTCTACGGCACTATTATCGCTGAAAGCTTCATTGATCTGAGAAGCAGCGGACAATTCTGTTGAGTCAGAGTTATTTTGTAAGACCATTGTGTTTACACTGGACGATGTAGAAGATGATTCGTTCAGAGATTCATTACTGCACGATGCGATAATAAGCGAGATTGCAACCAAACTTACTATTCTATAAAACTTCATCGTTACCTTCCTTTCAAATACGTTATTTAAAAACTAAATCTATACAGTGTATTACACACTATTAGGAGTGTTATGTTATCCGGATATTAGTTATTTTCGTTTCATATTTCTTTCCGCTATCTCTTTTTTTATTTTCTCTCTATTCTCTATATCTTTTTTAATACTATTACAAAACCAGACAACAAATATTATTATGGCAAGTGCAAGGATGAGCAGAGGCGGAAAGTCGGTAAATCCTAATTCGGACAACACAGATACAATAAGACCCATTATAACTATCAAAACAAAAACAATAGTGATTGCAACAAGCAGACATTCCATTGAATCCATTCCCCCATTCGTTTAGTATACTGTTATTTTAACACACACAGAAAGATTTGGCAATTAAACAATTTTTTAGTATTGTAGGCGCCGGGTGCGATGATATCGCGCTTTTGCAAACCGCTTTAGCGGGACTATCAAAAGAACAAATCGTCAATGTAATGGCTAGCAACCAACAGATGTTATCTTCCAAGGCTCTAACTCGCGCAAAAATAGAGGAAGCATTAGCGAATACAGGGCTATCTGATGCAGAAAGGGCCAATACGGCTGAGAAAATTCTAAATACTTCAGCCGCGAAGAAAAACGCTGCAGCAATTATTGCGGAGGGTTATGCCACTAAAGGTCTGAAAGGAGCTGTTGGTTCTCTTGGTAAGGCATTCTCTGCCTTATCGGCTCTTTCAAAGGTTGCTATTGTTATTGGGGCTTTAAACCTCGCAATTAAAGGGTTTAACTATTTTTCACAGAGCGCAGAAGAAGCGTTTGAGTCTTATGCGAAGTCAAAGGAACAAGTAGAATCTTTAGCATCTGAAATTAAACGGGTTAGCGATGAGATTAAAATAAATGAGGACAGAATTAAGGAGATTCAGTCTCTTGGGACGTTGCCATCCCTTGTAGAAGAAAAAGAACTTTCTGATCTTCAGAAATCTAACGATGCATTAGAGCGTAGAATTAACTTGTTAAAGGCTGAAAAAGTAACAGCCTCACAAGAACAATACGGCGCCGCGCGTAATCTTTACGCTCAAATGCAGGACAATATTCAAGGGCTCGATAATACCAGATATCTGCGTAGTGGTATTAACAATCGGGTTATGACAGCAAAGGGATTTAAACAGGGTTTCTTTGCAGAGCTGCAAGGGTATTCATCGCCTGTTTCGGCCGTCGAATATTTTGATCTAGGTGTAGATAGATATGATAAACTTCTGCAAAAACAGGAAGAAGGCATTAAACTTACTAATGCTGAAAAGTCAGAGTATGATAATCTTGCGGCCAGCCTCCCCGTAGTCGCAAATTGGTATCGCCAACTTGCAGAAATAGAACCGGTCACGCAATCAGACGTAGAGATGGTTGATTTCGCAAACGATGCTCTTGATCGATTTTTAGAAGTGGTGGGTTCTGGTGATAGTGTTTCTTCTGAGGCGTTTAGTGATGTTTCTGTCGCCGCACAAGCTGCCGCTCTTTCTATTAAAGACGCTAATGACGCAATCGACTCCCTACAGTCTGCCTATACCTCCCTTTCTGGAGCCGTTGAAGAGTATAACACCAAGGGTTATCTAACCCTCGACACACTACAATCTCTCTTAGAGTTAGAGCCGGAATACCTTGCATGTTTACAGACAGAAAACGGTCAGCTTGTACTAAACAAAAACGCAATGATCGATCTTGCTTATGCAAGAATTGACGATGCTGAAGCCGCCTATTTGCAGGAGGCTACTAATCTTCTCAAGACGTTTGAGGATCAAGAAAAAGCCGCAACCTACTTGAAGGATGTAACTTACGATCTTGCCAGCGCACGTCTTGCTGACGCGGACGCTTCGTGGAAACAAGCTATCGCTAATGCGGCTGTATCAGATAAAGGTAGCGAATTCGATGCTGCAGTTGAAAAGCTCAATGCTCATGTAGAGAAGCAGAGGAAGTTATTTGACCTCGCGCGTGCCTCTGTCGGGACTTATTCCCTTTCAGTAATGGACGGTGGGAAAGCCGCCGAGTCTGCTGCAAAGGCTGCGGAAAAAGCCGCTAAAAAGATGAAAGAAGCGGCTAAGGACGCACAAAGCGCCATTGAAGATCTTATTGACGTTACCGTTAAGATGATCAAACATCGTCTGGAAGCAAAAAAGTCTGCTTACCAAGACGATCTTGACCGTATCAAAAAGCAATATGACGAAGAAAAAGATGCGATTGAGGATCAAATCGACGCCTATAAGCGTTTAATTGACGCTCGCAAAAAGGCGCTGGAACGTGATAAGGACGAAAACGACTATCAAAAGCAGCTTGCGGAAAAGAATAAAGAGATTGCTGATATCGAAAGCAAACTCTTAGAGATTCAAAACGACGATTCCGCCGACGCGATGAAGAAGCGTCTTGAGCTTCAGGAGCAACTTGCAGGCAAATATTCTGATCTGGAAGACTATCAATCAGATCGCGCATACGATCAGGCTACAGACCTTCTGGACGATGAGTATGAGCGTTATGAGCTGATTCATAAAGAAAAGCTTGACAATCTTGAAGAAGAATACAAGGCTGACGAGGAATACTACGAAAGAAAAATCAGGCTGATTGAAGAGGCTCTCGACCAAGAAGGCTCGATGCGTATTGAAGCAATCGACATGATTCAGGAACGGTCGTCAGAATATTACAACAGCCTGATTGAATTCTGCACGACATATGGAGGAATGACAAGGGACGAAGTAATCCACGTCTGGAATGACGCTTATAAGTCATTGGAAAACTTCGGATTTGGAGAAAAAACAGTCTATGACATCCTCCAATACCTGATCGCGGCTACTTGCGATATGTACGCTGAAACCGGGAATGTATCCGTCGCTATGGATTCAGTAGCCGGCGCGACGCAAAGGGTTGAGGATGGGGTAAACAGAGTAAATGACTCTCTCGACACTACTATCCGCAAGGCCAAAGAAGCGGCTGATGCTATTGACCGCGTTAATGATTACAGCAAATACAACAATGTAAAGTATAAGGATTTATCCGGGAGCGGCTACGATTATAGTACCGTTCGTATTACAGACCCAAGAACATATCCGGGATTTTCTTCCGGGGCGAGAAGCTTGCCTGGGTTTGCTTCGGGAGGCGTTGTAAGTTCTACCGGCCCCGCGATGCTTCATGGCAGCTCTACAAGATCGGAAGTTGTGCTTTCGTCTATGCAAGGACGTAAGCTGCTGGATTTTGTAGAAAATCTTCCCGTCGTGTCTTCCCTGCTCCCTAAACTCAATTCGGTCAGAGGTATCAACGGAATCGGATCTCTGTCTACTGGACTCTCAATTGATGGCGGTCTAATCAATATTCAGGTAGCGGGTTCTCTCGATGAAAGTGTAGTGCCTTCTATCAAGAAGATTGCAGACAGGGTTGTTGAACAGCTTAATAAGACCGCATCTAACAGAGGAATTCGTGGGAACGCGAAGAAAGGGATCATATGAACATAGAGCTAAAGCCCGGAATCATTACGTCCAAAGGCTTGCTCGTATGCCCTGACAGTGGTATTATACTCACTGAAAGGGTAAGCAGAATGAGTATTGTAATTGGAGTATGCGGAGTCAATTTTTGTACGTTCGTCTCTGACGGAAGGGTTGTTGGCTTTGATAAAGAGGGAGATCCCGATAAGGTGTTCTCTGACTCAACTCGTAAAGCATTCAAAATAAACAACAATCTGCTTTTAGGGGTTACAGGAAAGTTTTCTAACGAAGGGTTATTAGATATTTTAGGCCCGTTCCCTGATTTCAGTGTTCTTACAATGGCTATTGTCCATAAAGAGATTATGAGGTATTTTGAAAAGAACCATTCAAAGCTGACAAGCCGGCAGTATCTGCTTGGTGGCAGGGATAATAAAGGAAACTTTTGCGCATATGGATATCGTTATACCGGCGCTCCTGTCCCTGAAATCACCGCATATAAGCCTGTCAGAGTAAATCAGGATATCTCCGGATTCGCTGTTTTTGCGGCTACCCCAGACTTTGAGTATGAGGATGTTTTGCAAAAGCATCTGTATTCTACAATGCCATGGAAAGACCATAACGAACTCGTAAAACATATGAAAGCTGCTGTTACTGATTTGTCGCATAAGCGTAGAGATGTTGGCGGAGAACAGTTTATGGCTTCTATTTTTTAAGACTTGTGAGGTGTGTGCTGTGAATTTCTATCTGCTCTGGGAGCTAATAAAGAATAACGAGGGTCAAGTATTTCATACCATTACGGGGCTTCCCTTTACGTATCGGGTAGAAAATGATGTTGTTCATGTCAGCCGCACCTCATATCGTTTGACAAGGAATGAATTTGAAAAGGCATTTCAGCAAATGCCGATACCGGGTCCTGGACAAATCAGCGGGATAATTCGCGGCCCTTCGTACATTTATGCGATTTTAAGCAAGCTGCTTACACATTCTCATCACTAAGAGCTTAGGGCTATAATAAGGGTGAATGAAGTGTGCATTACGCGCACTTCATTTCACCAGAAATTGTGTTTTGCATTTTGTATTTCAAATCCCTATGCTATAATAAACTCAAATATTATAGGAGGGGTGCGAAGTGAGAAAATCTGCATATGCCAGAACGAGGTCAGACCGACTGTTTTTATCAATTGTAAAAAAGATTGATAGAGGATTTAACTGTACGCCTCTAATTGAGACTTTGAATCATGACGAGCTTGAAGTTTTAAGAAATTACCTTGTGGCGTCTCTTACTTCCAACCGCTATTCAAAACGCATAAGTTCATCGTTTATGGCGCCGCGTACCAGATATAGAATTAGAGCTATACAAGCAATTGACGAGATAACATGCGGTGCAAGCGGAGCATATCCACGCCCACAGCTTCCAAAACCCAAAAAGATACGAGGTGTTAAATGGACATTATAACTGCTGAATCTTTTACGTACTTAATCCCTGACTTGGCAATGTTTTTTATCCCATTTATGGTTTTCTCGGGCACGTACTGTTTTCTCGCACAAAAGAAATGCCCTGTTGAAAAATTCTTTTCCGTTAATTCGATGCTTTATAGCTTTATTATATCGATACTGGGGAGTCAAATCTTCCACATATTAGGATGGAAAGATTCAGGCGACGCATCCGTTATTATTTTTAGTGCTGTATGCGGAACGATTTGCGGGTTAATTGAAACTAATCAGTATATTGGGACCCATATTATAGAACCAATTTTTCATCGTACACTGGATCGTGGAGTTTGGGATGGTATCAGCGACAAAGATAAGGGGTGCTATATTGACGTATTCTTAAAGGATGGTATTTCTTATTCTGGGGTTTACTTCAAATACTATACATCGGATGAGGGAGATACATGGCTGGTTTTATCAGATGTTGTAATGATGAATCATGGAGCGGTTTGTCGGGATTTCGATATGGCAGACGATCCTACATGGCAAGCAGTCATCAACACAAAGAATGTAGATAGAATCCATGTAAAGTATTCAAAAGACAGTGATAGAATATTGCGCTGAAAGATAAAGTGTAAGGACGTGCTTTGTTGCACGTCCTTTCTTATATGGCCGGAGGTGATTCAAATATCATACTATGGAAACAATTTCGTCTTTGACGATCAATATTCAGAAAACTATGGGCTTAAAATTCTTACGCTTGGAAGCTCCTCCGCCGAAGAGATTGATGCCGGCGCAAATGTAGAGCCGTTCTTCGGCGCCACATTGAAAAAGCCTACAAGATATCTATACGGGATTTCACAAAGTAACGTTCTTTCCTTTGACATGCAGGTAATCAGCAATGCGGTAATTGACGGTGTGCGCCGTTCTAAGATAAGCAAGTGGTTATTTGGCAGACAAAACTATTGCCGTATGATTATTGCAAACCCGGAGATTCATGATATTTTTTTCAACTGCTTCCTTCTAAACCCAAAAGGAATCTATATCGGGAGCCATTGTCATGGATTTTCTTTTTCTGTAGAGTGTGATGCTCCTTGGGCATGGCAGAATGAAAAAACCTACCGTTTTATGAACAGCGAGAATGCGTATACCCAAAGAATCAACCATTATAACGATTCTGATAATACGGACTATACCTACCCCCACCTGGTCATCACCACTGGAAACACCGGAGGAACAATTACGTTTCAAAACAATTCTGATAATGGACGCCAATTCTCTGTTGCCAACGTTAGGGCGAAAGAGATAATTACTGTGGATAATGACCGGAGTATCATTACTTCAACATCAGGATTAAACCTAAGCGAAAATTTTAACAAGAAGTTTTTCCGGATGGTAAGCGGAAAGAACGAGCTGGTAATCAGCGGAGATGTAACAAAATTCGAAATGAAATACAGCAACGCAAGAAAGATTGGTGGTTAATTTTGGTTGCGTCTTTTGACAAGTTCAACCGTTACGAAACGCCGGTTTTGACATTATGTAATCCGGACAGGGCGGAGGTCGGGCCTCTCGGCTTCTTTTCCGATCTCAATGTCACTCTAAACTTTAACGCGGTTTCGGAAATAAACTTCCGTTATCCTTGTAAAGATGCAAACGGAAGAGAGAACCCTTTTTATAATGAGCTGAGTGTCCGCAGGGTTATATCCTGTGAGGAGCTTGGCTTTTTTATTATTCAGGGAGAAGAAGAGGTTTCAGACGGAGTTCAAAGATATAAGGAAATCTCCGCATCATCCGCAGAGATAGAGCTTTCTTATAAGAAGGTTAATCTATTGAGCGGTACGTATCAGTTTTATAATCCCCTCTCCCCTACCAAAACGTTATTGGGCGGGCTGCTGGAGAAGGCCCCCAACTGGTCGGTTGGGTATATTGATCCGGATCTTATGACAAAGTTTCGTACCTTCGATATCTCGGACGGCAACATTTACAACTTTATGATGACTGATGTAGAGGAAGCGTATGAGTGCATTTTTGTCTTTGATACGGTCGCCCGTAAGGTTTCTGCATATACTCCGCGCAGCATTGTGAAAAATACCGACATATACCTTACCTATCATAATCTGATCAAGGATGTTAAGGTAACGGCTGAAACGGACAGCCTGATTTCGGTACTCCGCTGCTATGGCGGAGGCGAGCTTGACATCACTACTGTGAACCCCCTGGGTACGGCGGAAATTTTTAATTATGACTATTTTAAGCCGCAGATGCAGAAGGGACTTCGGGACGCACTGAACCAATGGGAGTCTAAGATTGAATCAAATCGCGGCGCGTATAAAACCGCCCTTGTTAATCTGAAGAATTCAAATTCTTCCCTGATCTCCGAGCGCTCGAAGCTCACAACCCTTGAGGGAGAATATACGGCGATTGAAGAGGTTCAGGCGGCACAGATTCAGGCCGGAGTGGACAAATCTGATAAATCCGCATACCAAGACACTCTGAATAAGCTATCCGCGAAACAAAAAGAGATCAATGCGTCAAAGTCTGCTATCAGCAGATATGAATCTCAGGTTTCTTTTTATACTAAAACGCTGAACGACATTCATAATGTTCTTAAAATATCAAACAATCTTACGCCGGCACAGATTCTGGAGCTGGATAATTTTCGGTATGAGGACATTTATCAGGATGATTGCTTCGTCAAAACGTCTGTGATGACCGAGGTTGAGATTCAGGAAATGGCTCAGGAGCTTTACGATCAAAGCGTATCTCTTTTGAAGAAACTGTCTGAGCCTAAATATTCCTTTTCTCTATCCAGTGTAAATTTTCTATTTCAGCATGACTTTATGCCGTTCATTCAGCAGTTGGAGCTCGGCGCTTTGGTTCATGTGGAGATGTATGAAGATCATTTTATGTCGCCTGTTTTGCTGTCGGTTTCGTTTAATTACGACTCCCCTGACGACTTTGAAATGACTTTTGCCAACCGATATCGGCTGAATAGTGCTACATGGCAGTTTTCCGATTTATATGATACTGCAACTAAAACCGGATCGTCATTAAACTTCAACTATACGGCCATCAAGGATTTTGGTCAGTATCAGGGCGACTTGGTTGACTTTATGAACAGCAGCCTTGACCTGACTAAAAACTCGCTGATGAATTCCAGCAGCTTGGAAATGATTATGAATCAGAACGGGCTGAGGGCAAAGAAGCTGAACAGCGACGGAACCTACTCTGGGAACCAGATGTGGCTGACGCAGAATACATTGGCATTTTCAAGGGACGGATTCAATACGGTGGAAACTGCTCTAGGCGCAATTACGCTGCCAGACGGCAGTATTGTATACGGAATAAACGCGGGAGTGCTTCTTGGTAAGCTGATTTTTGGCTCAAATATGACCATATCCAATGACAATAACTCAATCCTAATGGACGCCAATGGATTTACCATGACAACCAACAACAATAAGGGCCGTATCCTGATGCACCCTTCTACCGGTATTAAGATTCAAACGAACAACGGTTCGGGCTGGAAGGACAAGTTTTATGTGGACGCAGATGGTAACGCCATGTTTGAAGGAACGCTGAAAGCCTCTGAGGGCACAATCGGCGGATTCACCATTGGCGCCAATTATCTGAAGTCTTCCAACGGGGTAATTAACCTCAATTCAAATGGAACCGGAAAGATGGGGTTGATGAGCTGGACGACAACCAGCGCAACCTTCAACGGAAATATTTACGCCAAGAATCTTGACTATAGAGGGATTACTTCTGACAAGATCGCCAGCGGCGAAATTGATACCAGAACCATTGAAGATGACGCGGTAACGCCAGCCAAGCTGGACCGGGTGTATGCAACGGAAGCAGAATTTGACAGATTAAGCTCTAAGGTTGCAACGATTGACGAGGCATATGTAAATAAGGCGACCTTTAATAGCTTAAAGGCATCTGTTGCAGATCTTGGAGAAGTAGTTGCTCAAAAGTTGGACGTTAATAATTTATCTTCAGCAATTGCGAAACTGTCATATGTGACCATAAAATCCTTGGGGGTTAATTCCAGCTTGTATTTTAAGGGGTACAGGATTTACGTGGATCACAAAAAGGTTGTAACAAAAGTGTATTTAGATGGTGATTTAGAGACCGGGTATGATATAGACCCAATATATGATTATATCTACTATCTGGCATATACCGACGAAGGTTAAGAATGGAGATATTTATGGCAAAATATACGCAAATTTTGAATCTGATTATCAGTGCCCTTAATTCGATTGAGGTTAAGGGATATGAAAACATTAAAACTCTCTCAAATGTAATTGAAGCGGTAACGGCCCTTAAAAACGATGAATTGAAAGAAGAAAGTTCTGAAGAGCCTCTAACTGAAACGATTCATCTGGCGGGCCGATCTGAAAATAAAAAGGAGGAATAGGATTGGCAAGTACCACCGCAGCCTCCACCTCTATCACCTATCTGCCGGACGAAACCTTTATTTCGGGGCATTTTCATGAGCTTACCTTTGGGTTTGTTGACGCGGAATCAAACGAGCCTGTTGATTTGACAACCTTTGAGGATGTCCGATGGGTACTATTTCGTTCAGGCGACCCCAATACTCCCCTGCTCAATTTGCAGGGTGAAGTGCTGGCAAGCGATTCTTCATCTTTTATTGTCTATATCAAATCCGACTACACCAAAGATGTGTCCGGATTGTTTGTTCAGCAGGTACTTTTGATTGATGGCGTTGGAAATAAGAAATACCCTTGCGAGGGCTATGTAAACATTAAGCCCAGAGGCGAGGAAGAAAACAGTTTGACGATTGCTTAAGGAGGATTATTCATGACTGTTACAAATCAATTGAATCGAATTGTCGATTTTCTTTTTGGCCGTTCGGGAGCCAGTGAAGTTGCCCCGACGACCTATTATATTGGCCTTGCGACCGGTGATGTCTCCACCAGCGGCACTGTGACCGGAGAAATTTCAGGAGGCAACTACGCGAGGGTGTCTGTGACCAACAGCAAGGATTCTTTTACAGCCGGTGACGGCGGGGCGCTTTCCAACAAAATCACGATTGCGTTTAATCAGAGTTCGACTTCTTGGGGGCAGATTAAAACCGTCTTTGTGGCTGACGCTGCGACCGGTGGTAACGTTCTCTATTACGCTACTTTGAGCCCTACTAAACTGGTTCAGGCTCTTGCAACCGTACAGTTTGATCCGGGTCAGATTACCTTTACTGCCTCCAATTAAGGAGGTCTTTTTGTTTGAGTAAATATAGTGGAATTCCGCTGCTCACAAAGCTTACATACCGCATGAAGCTGTCTGGATACAGCAAATATTTTAAGTGGCTGTTCAATACGATGCTCAAAGTGCGGATGGAGATTTCAGTTTACGCTCCCTGCTTAATTGACAGGATTATTGCATCATTCCCTTTGAACATTAAGATGCAGGTGCAAGAGAACGCTCCAAAGCTGACTGATCATATTATAATCAGCGAGCAGATTAAGATCGTGATGGGTGCTGTATTCAGTGTAATTGAAAGAATTGCAGGGGTTCCCCATACGATTAAGATTACATGTACCGCTGTTTTTTCTACAATTGAAAGAGTTATTTTGACTACGTTTCTGCCTGTGAAGATCATTATGACTGCAAATCCTGTAGTCAAGATGTTCTATCTGGTAAGGGATTGGGATTATAAAACGCCCGGCAATCCGGATTCGGAACGTTGGTATGTCAGTGAGCTGGATTCAAAAACAATCGTCTCTATGGACGAAAAGACTTAAGGAGGCGTTTCAATGCCAATGAAAACAACCCCCAGAGGGTATCCCGCTGCGGATGCTGCGGATAATGACATGACATTTTTGACCTTCCGAACCAACACCTTTGGTACTCAGGTCGGAAGCGCCATTATGCAGATCGACTCCGACATTACTGAGCTTGAGAGATCCGTACAGGAGCTGCAGAGCACTCCTTCAACCGTTTTCTTAGTTGCTACGGCGGAAAACGACACATCGTATTATGCAACCGAGGCCAGCATTGAAGGATATGTTAGGAATACGGTTTTCATCATCTCATTTGGGCGCGACAATAAAGGTATTACCAGTATCAATATCAATTCGTTGGGCGCCAAGTATGTCAAGAAAACCAATCTGAATGGAGAATTGGTGGACCCCAGTGCGGGCGAGCTGCTGAAAAATCGAAACTATTTGATGAGATATGACGGGACATACTTTGTTGTCCTGTCTTCTTTTTCCCCGGAAGTAAGCGCAGTATCCGGGAACCTGCTTTCCGCTACTGCGGACGGTACAATTTCTGATAGCGGAGTCTCTATTTCGTCAGTGCAGAATAAATCAGATAAGCCGGTATCCCCCGTTGCTGGAAATCTCCCGCAGCTCGATGCAGACGGAAATCTTGTGGACTCCGGGAAAAGCGTATCCTCTTTTGCCCCGGTGGAGCGTAAGGTAAACGGCCATGCGCTGAGTGAGGATATAACTCTTACTTCTGCTGATACGGGTTCTGTCCCAACAGAAAGAACGATTAACTCAAAACCCCTCTCCAGCGACATCACCTTGGATCCTGCAGACGTAGGCGCTGTTCCATCCGGAAGAAAGGTGAACGGAAAGACTTTAGAGCAGGATGTCACATTGGTGCCTGATGATGTGGGGGCTGTTCCTTCGACAAGAACGGTTAACGGAAAGAGTTTATCCGCTGATATTGATTTGGTGCCGTCTGATGTGGGAGCTGTTCCGGACACTAGAACGGTAAACGGGAAACCTCTTTCTTCGGATATTAACTTAACAAATTCCGATGTTGGCGCTGCCGCAGCCTCGCATGGAACTCATGTTACATATTCTACGACCAATCCAGTTGTAGATGGTGCGGCATCGCCGGGCAGTGCGGGGACCGTTGCAAGATCTGATCATAAGCACCCGACTGATACGACGAGGGCTCCCCTCGCCTCTCCTACCTTTACAGGCACTCCCAAAGCCACTGCTAACACCTCTTATGGGACACCACAGTTGCGCAATATCTATGCAGGCACCGGCGCGATGACGGCGGGGACTACGGCGTTGAGCAACGGCGTGATTTACTGCCAGTACGAGTGAAGGAGGCTGACCGATGGCAAAAGGAATGTGGATTGGAGTCGGAGGCGTTGCCAAAAAGGTAAGCAAGATGTATATCGGCGTCGGAGGCGTTGCCCGTAAGGTTAAAAAAGCATATATTGGAGTTAATGGAGTAGCCAGATGCTGCTTCAGTAGCGGAGAACTTAGCTATTATGGCACTGCGACGGCATTTAGCGATAACAGATATTACTATGCTGCCACTACAATAGGTAATTATGCTTTATTCGGCGGAGGAAAAACTAATATGACATATAGCAGTGTTGTAGAAGCTTATAATAAATCTCTATTAAAAAGCACTCCTACCGCGTTATCAGTAAGCAGATATAATCTGAAGGCGACGTCAAACGCTTTTTATGGTTTATTTGCCGGTGGATATGCTAATTCATATAGAAACACCGTAGATGCTTATAACTCTTCTTTAACGAGAAGCACGCCATTAGAGCTTTCATCTGTTCGTGATGGTATGGGGGCTGCTAAAGTCGGAGTTTATGCTTTATTTGCGGGTGGAGGTAGAAGCACAGGCTACACCAATATTGTAGACGCTTACGATGCGTCTCTTACTAAAACGACTCCGACGACATTGAGCTTTTCGAACAATGTTGATGCGTCTGCAAGTGTTGGAAACTATGCATTATTCGCGGCTAATGATTCTTCTGGGACAACGAACGCTTATAATACATCTTTAGCAAGAAGCACCCCCACAACTTTAGGATTTGGTGGAGCAGGCATTAACGCAACCACAGTTGGCAACTATGCGATATTTGCTGGCGATAGGGATGCAAACACAGTTGTGTCGTATAATTCATCTTTAACAAAATCTACTATCAGCGGATTGAGTGTCGCTAGAAGAAATATGGGGGCCGCCACAGTGGGAGATTATGCATTGTTTGCTGGTGGAAGGACTGGGACCGGATCGTCTGCGGCTAATTCAAATGTTGTAGATGTTTACGATGTTTCTTTGGTTAGATCTACTACAAATTCGTTGAGTTCGGATCTGGAAAATCCCGGAGCTGCTTCTATTGGGGATTATGCAATATTTGCTGCCAATCGTTATGGGTCGATACTTTCACCAGACGTTTACCAAGTAATATAGGGAGGAAAAACATGATAAAAATCGAGAAATATACTGGTGCTAAAACTTATATGTTTCCTAACGGAGCTTTAGCAACGCCTGATCAGGTTCTGGCGGAGTTCCCTGCCTGTATTGTCTTTACTCATATTATTGAGACAGACGAATCGGGAGAGGTTATGTTTGCGATTCAGAATCTTGCAGCTATCCGTTCTCAACTTGGGATTGACCCGGCCTTGACCGAAGATGAAGCGATTACTGTGATTGAGGAGATTCGTAATACGCCTCAAGAAGAATCAGCACCTACAGCTGAAGAGCGTATTGCTGCCGCGATGGAATATCAAAACATGCTGGCGGTATAATTATATCTAAGTAAATAGTAATATTAAGACAAACTTCTTTACTATTTTCATAAATAGGTCTGCTATTGTAAAGTAAGGCATAATAATATATAAAAATGATTTATGTAAGCCCGTGTTTTACTCGGGCTTGTTATATTAGGAGGAATATATGGGGTTCGAACAAATTAAGCGAAATTATAACCGAGGACTCTGGAGTAAAATGATGGTAAACGTTGCTGTGCAGAAAGGTGTTATTACCTCTGCGCAGTATGAGGAAATTACGGGAGATCCGTACAGCCCTTACATCCCGGCAGGGACCTCGCTGGAAGACTATAAGGCTGCTAAAATCGCAGAGTCTAAAGGGGTGCTTGCGGAGTTTCTTGAAGAGCGTCCTTTGACATACACTGATGGAAAGCAGTACAGCGTAACTGCTGAAAAGCAGTCACTTCTTACCTCGGCACTGGCCCGCTATCAGATTGCTGTTGCCGCCGGCCAGACTCCTGTACTTAAATGGAATGCCACCGGGCAGGAATGTACCGAGTGGACTTATGAAAATCTCGCCGCCCTCGCTCTTTCGATTGCCGCTTATGTTGAGCCGTTGGTGGCACAGCAGCAGGCAATTGAGGTGCAGATTAGATCTTGCGAGACGGTGGATGCGGTTAAGGCCGTTACCATCAGCTATGCAGTGGCGTCGTAATCTGACGCTTGGGATGATCGGCGGCGCACTTTATGTCGCCGCCGAATATCTTTGGCGGGGATATAGCCATTGGACAATGTTTATATTAGGCGGATTCTGTTTTGTAGCAGTCGGAAGTATCAATGAGATAATCTCGTGGGAGATGCCATTTGTGCTTCAAATGGGTATGGGAGCCTCTATAATCACTGCATCTGAATTCTGTACCGGATGTATCGTCAATCTTTGGCTTGGTTGGAACATATGGGACTACTCAAGTTTCTATGGGAACCTGTTGGGTCAGGTATGTCCCCTGTTTTCTCTTTTATGGTTCTTTCTTTCTGGGATTATTATTTACATTGATGACTGGATCAGGTGGAAATGGTATGGAGAGGAAGTGCCAAGATACTATTTTTTCTAAGAGGGCCGCAGTAATATGCGGTCTTCTTTCATTAAGGAGGGTTGGTAATGATTCGAGGTACTACACCTGTATTACACTTTACTCTGCCATTTTCACTTAACGAAGCTAAGGTTTGCTGGATCACCTTCGCTCAGAACAAAAACGAGTGCTTCACAGTCGAATTAAATGATGAGTGTTGTGAGTGGGAAGGGACTCAGATCACGATCAATATGACCCAAGAGCAAACTTTGAAATTAAAAAGCGCATTCGAGGTGTTGATACAGATACGTATATTGACTAACCAAGATGAAGCGCTTGCTTCAAACATAATCACCGTTCCGGTTAGAGATATTCTGAGGGACGGGGTGATTCAATGAGAATCAATGTTACATTCGACTATAAAGAGCAACGCTTCTCTGCAGGATTTGAGGATGCAGAAAAGCGATTCTCTGCAAATTTTGGGGACGTTACCGTAGTTACAGCGAGGGCTGAAGAGTATGCGGGGAGCTATGAAGTTACTCCGAAGGTAGAAAGCCAGATTTTGCCGACAGAAGATAGAATTATGAAGCAAAACCTGACCGTAAAAGAAATCCCATACTACGCAGTCAGCAATAACTTTGGGCAAACGATTGTTATAGGAGGTAATTGAAAATGGCAATCAATAAAATTGTATATGGCGGCAATACACTGATCGACCTGACCGGGGATACCGTTACAGCGGATAAAATTTTGAGCGGATTCACCACCCATGACAAAGCAGGCGAGCCGATCACAGGCACGTGCGATTATGATGTAAATTCCGGCGACGGCACCGCAGCAGTAGCCGAAATCCTTGAAGGGAAGACCGCATATGCCAGAGGCAACAAACTGATCGGGACGATGCCCAATCGAGGAAAAGTTACCGGGAATATCGCCAGCAAAGCAAGCACTGTGAATATCCCGCAGGGGTATCACGACGGATCAGGTTCGGTCGGGATCGACAGCACCGAGCAGGCGAAAATCATCCCTGCCAACATCAAGCAGGGTGTAACGATTTTAGGCGTCACTGGCACCTGCGAGCCGTCCAGCGACGTAACGGCGCAGAGCAAATCCGCCACACCTGCCACAACCGCACAAACCATCCTGCCGGACGAGGGGTATGATTATCTGTCTCAGGTGACGGTAGCGGAAATCCCATACGTTGAAAGTGACAACTCGGCCGGAGGAACGACAGTAACGATTGCGGGGGTCTAACTATGGCAACCAACAAAGTTGTATATGGCGGCACCACGCTCATTGATTTGACTGGGGATACTGTGACGGCTGATACCCTTGCAGAAGGATATACCGCACACGATAAGGCCGGGAATGCGATTGTAGGAACTGCGAAAACGGGAGGAGGAACCTCCGGTGACTGCAAGGTATTTTTTATAGATTATGATGGAACCGTTATTGAAGAGATAAATTGTAATATTGGGGACTCTGTAAGCCTTCCAACTACAAATCCAGACCATACGGATATTGGGATTGAGTTTCAGCAATGGTGTGTCTACGATAACGAACTGGCTTCTGTCAATAGGCGCGTCACCATCATTAGCGCTGCTTATCAGACAATTAGTGAAAACCCGCTTCTTCTTAGGAGACCGACATTTCTTCATATTACCATCGACAAACCAAACACAGAATTCAGCATGTATATGCATATGTACCGCGCAACAATTGGAATCGGGTGGGGAGATGACAGCGACGGTACGGCCCTTGGCGACGCATCTTCCAGCAGTTATCAAACAGCGACGCACACATATGCCGAGGCGGGAAACTATGTAATCCGAATTGATGTTACGAACTTTGACAATAGCAACTCCGGCGCCAGCTTTTCATTTAATGGGAGAGCTACACAATACACTGATAACTCTCCCACCCAATCTAAAACTGGGTTTAATCCGATGGGATCGCTTAGAAAGGTATATATAGGCGACAGATGTTGTCTTAGTAATACGATTGGTGCGAATTATGGGTTTAGTGGATGCATAAATCTTGAAGAAATATCATTGCCGTATGGGACTATTCCGCTCGACACAACCCATTGTCGGAATCTAAAATATTTCCCTTTTGTATCTGGTAGTGGGACGTCTGAACCCGGCGCATATATGAGCCGGGTTAAATATTTACGAAGAAAAGACATCGGTAGTTATAGCTTTCCCGGAATAAGCAACTTAATGTATTTGGACTTTCCCAGCGGACTAAATCACTATTATTCTTTTTTTGAAGGGTTGCAACAGTTAAAGGGATATAATGCAGCGAACATGTTTTTAGGTTACAATAACACAAATGCTCCACTATATGATGACGAAATTGCCACCACATTAAGCCACATGAGTTCTTCTAACGGGCTTACATTTCTTAAAACTAGAGTCTCAGAACTCGATCTTAGCACACTACCGATTACTTCGATGTCTTCTAGCTGGAAAATTCAAAGTAATTCATCGCTATTTTCAATTAAATTGCCCAATACCTTAACACAAATTAGCGCTTCCTATCTTTTAAAAGACAATACGGCTCTTAGGTATGTGGATTTGAGCAACACACAATTAGCGGCGATATATGATTATATGTTTCAATCCTGTTCAGTGCTTGAAACGGTTAAATTGCCAACGACTTGTACCGCAATAAACAAATATGCTTTTAATTCCGCTGGAGTCAATTCGTTTGATTTTTGTAATGTTACCACTATTGGGCAAAACGCATTTCAAAGTACTAAGTTTACAACCGTTGAATTGCCATCTACGCTTACAAGTATTGGGAAGCAGGTATTTTCCTATTTATATTCATTAACAGATGTAGTGGTTAATTGCCCTTTAACAAGCGATGCGCAACAGCTTTTTTATTACTGCACTGTGCTTGTTAATGCGACGATGAATACAACGTATATACCAACCGGTTGTTTCCAAGGGTGCCGGAGTCTGGTTAATGTATATCTGCCGTCTACTCCGCCCACATTGGCAAGTTCATCGGCATTCCCCACATCAAATACGGGATTTAAATTGCATATTCCTGCCGGGACTTTATCCGCGTATTCGTCTGCGACTAACTGGAGCGCTTTGACAAGCTACTTTGTCGAGGATTCTCCATTGAGCTAAGGAGGAGGAATATGATTGTTTATAATGTTTTAGAAGGCGGACTGATTCGGGCTTATAGTAATCTTGGTATGATGATCGAACGGGATGGAGCCTTGTATTGTGATGCAATAGACCCGGAATCTGAAAATAGAGTCTACAGCGAAACAGACATCCCGATTGAGACGGAGGAAATCACAGGGGATGAACTCACCGAAATGCTCAGAGAGGTGATGTGATGACCAGAACGGAAGCACAGGCAATTATAAACGCACTGGTAACACTCCGGGAGGCTGCTACGGATGAACAGGCATGGACTGCTGTTGCTCTCTATCATAAATGGAAAATCGGCATAGACTACTCGGCCGGGGACCGGGTGCGGTACGGGAACCTGCTGTATAAGTGCATGACGGCGCACACCTCGCAGGAGAGCTGGACACCGGACGCGGCGCCGAGCCTGTGGGTGCGCATCGATGATCCGGCGGTTGAGTGGCCCGAGTGGAGGCAGCCGCAGGGCAGCACAGACGCCTATGCAATGGGCGCGAAGGTATCCCACAACGGCGAGCATTGGACAAGTACCGTTGACGCGAACACATGGGAGCCGGGGGTATACGGGTGGGAAAATGTTTAACATCGAAAAGTTGAAATGAAAAAATTTGAATTCTCAAAGATTATGTTTGCCAGCGTTGCTGTTGTGACGCTGGCAATCGTTATTATTACGGTCATTTTGATGTTTTTGACTCGTGATCTCTCTCCCCTCGCCTATCTGATTCCCTCGGTATTTGGTGAGATGGGAGTAATTACTGGGTTCTACAGCTCTAAGGCGAAAGCTGAAAACAAAGTAAAGATTTTGGTGTCCGCTAAACGAGAGGGCTTGGACATCAATAACATTACACTAGATTAGAGGTGATTCATATTTCAAAAAAGATTCCTTTAGAATCACAGGTTCTGCTTTATCCTATGAAAAGTTGTACGATTGCCGCAGGATTTAAGAATGCGGATTATGCGAAAGACCCAGCCCACAGGTTTACCCATTTTGGAATGGACTGCGATAGCTTAGGAGCGTCAGTTTTCGAGGTTATTGCTTCCGGCAACGGCACTGTTCTAGGTGTGGAACGCAACCAAAACGCTCTTGGCTGTGTTGTAGTGGTTAAGTATCCTAAAGTTTATATTCCTAAGACGGGAGCCGTAAAGGATTTAATCGTCCGCTATATCCACATGGAGTCAGTCAAAGTAGTAAAAGGGTCCGCAGTTTCCGCATATTCTGTTATTGGCACAGTGAGCGATAAGCACAAATGGTGGAATCATATCCATGTGGAAATCGACTCTGATACCGCGCATCCATTCCACACTCCGCAGGTCGCGGAATCCAGCAGCTCCATGCTAATTAGGGCAGGCGCTAACGACTCTACCATGATTGACCCTGCTGACGTTTTTGTAATTGGGAAAAACCAGAAGGCAGTCGTGCATCCTTTGGCAATCTATGTCGATGCGAAGGATGCTCCTAGATATAAAGAAAAGGATTTTGTGAAGGCGGCGGTCGCCGCTGAAGATTCTCAAAAGCTAATTCTCCCCATTAACAAGATGAGGGTTACGGCGGGATATAAAAACGCAAAGTACGCCCAGCTAGTAGTGAACGGTCTTAGGATGGGGACCCATTATGGATTGGACTGCGTGGGATCTTCCACGATTTATGCCAGCGGAAACGGTACGGTTCTGTTGGCAGGAAAAGATTCTGTTTTAGGAAATGTTGTGGCTGTAAAGTATGAAAATGCCTATAACCACAAAACCGGAAAATCCGGCGCTGTTGTGCTGCGGTATCATCATCTGGCTTCTATTGGGGTGAAGGTTGGAAATAAGGTCACTAAGGATACCAAGATAGGGATTATGGGCGCCACCGGGAAATACACAGCGGGAGTTCATCTGCATTTGGAAGCCGACAGTGATGCGACGCATTATCAGTATACCCCTACCCTTTCCGTAAACACAAATCTGATGAAGGCCGGCACTCGCGGCGAAGGAGACACGACATTCAATCCGGCAGAAGTGCTGTACTGCAAGACTGATGCGCCTGACAGCCAAACAATCACGAGAACCATGGACGGATATACTTCAAAAGAGGATATTGATATCATAGAAATTTGAGGATGGTATAATTATGTTTTATAGTATATATTTCTATAATGCTGTAAAACGTTATCAATGGTGAAGCTAGAATGAACGTAATTATAAAACTTTTAAGATCTGGTAGCTTGGCCTTTAAGATAAAGAATATTAAGATCTGGGAAGATAGAGGCAAGTATAAAAACGCTCCTTCTTTCCCTAAACCCAATAAGCCGCCTAGAAACCTAAAATGTATGATATATATAGCGCCTTATATTGAAAATATTAAAATTCCATATAGTAACGATGAGAGTCACGCAGATTGCGCGGCTCTTTAATTTAAGGAGATAAAATATGAACACTTCGATTGATTTGACTCAAATTGTAATCTGCATTATTGGTCTGATTGCCGCCCTGATTACGCGGTACGCAATCCCCTATTTTAAATCCAGAACTACAGATCAGCAGTGGGCAATCATTGAGAGATGGGTCTATGTAGCCGTTAGCGCAATGGAAACCATTTATACGGAATCCGGAATGGGCGAAACAAAAAAAGCAGAGGTTATTGCTTTTGTCCAGAAAATGTGCGACCAGTACGGGTTTAAGATGGATACTGATGCCGTAGAGCTTGCGATTCAGGAGGCGTGGGACGCTCTCGGGCTTAACAATAAGAGCAAAATTACTGTATGAGGACTGGTGAATGGTAGTGGCGGGAGAAGCAATTCACTGCGGAGAATACATGGAACACTCGCACCGCATCGAATCACTTGAGAAAAAAGTTGACAATCTCAATAACAATATTGACAGTCTTGAAAACAAAGTGAACAAGGTCGATAAAGATTTTGCTGTTGCAAAAGAGAGTATGACACAATCACTCACAATGCTTTCAAAACTTCCTGATACATTGGTAGAAACACAGAAAACTTTAGCTGAGATGCAAACAACAATGATCGGGATGCAGTATAGCCTGACGGAGAATAATAAAAGCGTTGAAGCATTGGCAAAACAGGTATCTGGATTGAATGATAAGATCAACTCTGTAGATGCAAAGGTTGATATTGTCAGCGATAAATCAAAATTCGATTTTCTTGAGTATATCAAAAAGAACTGGCCCGCCATTGCCGCACTGCTGTTGTTTGGTATGGCGTGGGTCACTGATAAGGTTAATTTCTTTAAATGAAAAAAAAAAAAAATAGGGTAGACGAGAATAACTCGTCTACCCTATTTTTTTTTCATTTAGAACAAGGGTTTGCCTGTTGGTATAGCCCCAACACATGGCAGGGCAGATGATAATTTATCATCTGCCCCCCCCTTTTTTTTTTACGTTGGCATCAGGTAATATTTGTTCGTATCGCTTTTCAACAGTGATACCAACAAATACTATCTGTTAGGTTATTAGGATAGTGTCACTTAGGCTCATACCTGACTGGTGTAAATGTGGTGTAAAAGCTCACATTGATAGTGAAAAAATCCGCATAAAAATAACGTTTTTTTTAACTTGTTAAGACTTTTTTATAATTTTGTTAGGAAAAGGATAGCAATATCGATTATAATAAGAAAAAACCGTAAGGGAGGCCCGCCATGACCATAAAAAAGCGTCTGGCCGTCTCAAATCTTCTGATGCTGCTGATCCCCGCGATGCTGATCCTGCTGATCGTGGGCGCAACGGCCGGCACCGTGATGCTCTACTACCATGGAGAGATCGGCGAGCTTGGCGAAAATCAGGAAAGCGTCGCCCTCGCGCGGGAACTGGTCGGGCATTACCTTCAGGAACAGGTGGATGACCCCAATCCGGAGGAGTTTTCTGAATTGATGGATATTATGGATGGAATTGACTTTCACATCCAGCTCGTGCAGAACGGGGTTATCGTCGAATCCAATCTTTCACAGGAAGATTACGATGCGATTCAGTGGGCGTCCGGTGTCTTCCCCGATACCGGCGAGCCGTTCATCCTCGCGGCGGGAAAAATCGCCCTTGTGCGGGACTCGGTCGTGATTGACGGCTCTCATATCACCCTGATTGCGGTCAACAGCTCCGTGGAGGAGACCGGAAGCCTCGGCATTCTTCTGCGGCAGGTTTTTCAGCGGTATTTTATCCTGGCGCTGGGTGCGTTCCTGCTGGTTATTTCGCTGAGCAATGCCCTGCTCTCCTCCCGGGTGGCGAGAAGCGTCCTCGCCCCTCTCTCCCGCTTGGGGGAAAGCGCCCGCCGGATTCGGGATGGGGAGCTGAACTTCTCACTGGACTATACCGGCGACGACGAGTTCGGCGAAGTGTTCCGCGATTTCGACGCCATGCGCGCCAGGCTGGAGGAATCGGTGCAAAAGCAGCTCCGCTATGAGGAGGAGCGGCGGGAATTTATCGCTGAAATGTCCCATGATCTGCGCACCCCCCTCACCGCCATTCGGGGATACGTCGAGGGTCTGCGCGACGGAGTGGCCTCGGCGCCTGAAAAGCAGGCACATTACCTTGAGATCATCCACCGCAGGGTGTGCAGCATGGACGCTCTCGTTGACCGTCTGTTTCTTCTGTCCAAGCTTGAAACAGGGCACTTCCCCTTCCGGTTTGAGCGAGTGGAACTGGCACATTTTCTGAACCAGTATGTCCGAAGCGCGCGGGATGAGTTCGGCGCCAAGGGACAGAGTCTTTCCTTTGAAAACAGGACATCGTCCCCGCTCTGCTCCCTGTTGGACCCGGAACAGATGCGCTGCGTTCTGTGCAACCTGCTGGAAAACAGCGTCAAGTACCGTACTGGCCCTGCCGGTTCCAGCCGGATTGCCCTCTGGGTGGAACAAGGGAAAGCCGTCATTACCGTCTCGGATGACGGGCCCGGCGTGGCGCAGTCCGACATTTCCCGCCTCTTCGAGAGTTTTTACCGCGGAGACAAGGCTCGGAGCAATTCAGGTGACGGCAGCGGGCTGGGGCTGGCCATCGCCAGACGAATTGTCGAGGCGCATCAGGGAAAGATCTCCGCGGAAAGCAGGAATGGACTGACCGTTCGAATTGAACTAAAACAGGAGGGCCCAATATGAAGCGAGTTTTGATTCTGGAAGATGACGACAGCATCGCCGAACTGGAACGCGACTATCTGGAGATCGCCGGATTCGAGGCCGAGATCATCGCAAACGGCCGGGAGGGCCTGCAGTGCGGTTTAGAGGGCGGATTTGACCTGATTCTTCTGGATGTTATGCTCCCCGAAATGGACGGCTTTGAAATTTGTCGGGCGCTGCGCCGCGAAACTCAGATTCCAATCCTGATGGTCACCGCAAGGAAAGAGGATATCGACAAAATCCGCGGGCTGGGGCTGGGAGCCGACGATTATGTCGTCAAGCCATTTTCCCCCAGCGAGCTGGTCGCGCGGGTCAACGCTCACCTTACCCGCTATGAGCGTCTCACTTCCCTCGGCGAGCGGCGCCTCGAGCAGGACGGCATCTGTTACAAGGGACTGAAAATCCAACCCGCTGCCCGGCGGGTTTTTGTCCGGGAACAGGAAATCCCCCTCACCAACCGGGGATTTGAACTGCTGTTGTTTTTGGCGCAGAATCCCAACATCGTCTTTTCCAAAGAGACGCTGCTCGAACGGATCTGGGGATTCGATTCTCTTGGAGATGCCTCCACAGTGACGGTGCATATCAACCGAATTCGGGAAAAAATCGAGGAGGACAGCAGCCGTCCCCAATACATCGAAACGGTCTGGGGCGCAGGTTACCGATTCAAAATGGACTAACGGAAAGCCTCCTCCTTCCCGGTGGAAGGGGTGCCTTCGATCTTCTCTCCTTTCAATCTTTGCAAAGGTGTTATGATGAACGTCGCAAAGCCTGAGGCCGGTCGATCTTGACGCTGCAAAGGAAGGAAAAATCTTCAATTTTATCTTGCCTGCGAGCGCAATTTGTTGTATAATATTTATAATGCCTTTGGCGCAGATGCCGGTGTGGCGGAATGGCAGACGCACCGCACTCAAAATGCGGCGGGAAACCGTGTCGGTTCGAGTCCGACCACCGGCACCATAATAGATAAACCTGTTTCAAAGATAAAAAGAAGCAGGTTTATCTATTTTTGTACGGAAAAAGCGAGGGTTTTGACCTGGAATTCAACTATTGATCAGGATATTAACGATACAGGCTGCT
>Ga0129314_1000214_pt1 | contig 69995 bp, 67 predicted proteins | sample O1111metagenome_FD_94431 | JGI IMG/M metagenome (GOLD analysis project Ga0129314, IMG submission 94431) | Orangutan individual fecal microbial communities from fecal samples from Wisconsin, USA - O1111 metagenome | ecosystem: Host-associated > Mammals > Digestive system > Large intestine > Fecal... | reverse complement strand
CCGGTATTGTTCCCCGTCCAAAAAGATGTCTTTCCAACGCAAGGCGTAGATGTCGCTCAACCGCAAACCGCAGTAGCAGGAGAATAGATAGGCACGCTTCACGTCCTCACGGGGGCATTCCGTGTCAATCAGTGCTTTTATCTCGTCAATGGTCAGGTATTCACGTTTGGATTCCGGCACTTTGATACGTTCCGTGGGTGCAAGTGTCATTATCGGGTTTTCCGGGATGACTTCGGCACGGACGGCGGCATTAAGCGCGGTGGAGAAATAACCCACGTAGTCCGCCGCACTCTTTGGGGAAAGCGGATTGCCCCACCGAGTCTTGTAGGTATGCTGAATCCAGTCGATAAAATCCAGACACCACTCCTTGTCGATTTCCCGCATCCTCACCTTCTTCTTATAGAGGGGAAGCAACCGGCAGACCGTCCGTAACAGTTTCAGCCCTCTCGCGCCCTTGCGTTCCTGTTCGACAAGATAGGTTTCCATCCAGTCGTCCAGCAGCATTTTGGAACGGACGGATGTCTTTTTCAGCCCGGCCTTCGAGTGGGTCAGCTCGATGATGCGTTTCGACTTGATGGCCTCCACCGCCGCTTTGGTGGCCCGGTTCTGCTCCTTGATCATGGGATTGATTTCGGGCAGCAGGTACAGTTTCAGGAACTCGTAACTGCGCCTGCCGTCCACATAGATGTCGAGATAATAGGATTCCGAGCTGTCGGCGAGCTTCTTGGTGCGCACCTTCACCGGCTCTTTGAGTCTGGTTGCCTTCCTTGTTGTTGCCATATATAAGATGTATTTAGAATGCGTTGTCAACCAATGCGATTGCATCGTCTTTCTTCTTGTCCACAATTTTCGCGTAAACCTGCGTGGCGCGCACGGAACGGTGGCCGAGGATTTTGGAAACGGTGTAGATGTCCGCCCCGAGCGTCAGCAGTAGTACCGCGCATGAATGTCGGGCGGTGTGGAAGGTCACGTTCTTCTTCACCCCGGCCTTTTCCGCCCAGTTCTTGAGATTGACACAAAGGTTGCCTTCATTGGGCAGTCCTCCGAAAACAAGGTCGTCGGGAATACAGTCCCCACGTTCCGGCAACCATTTCACGGCTTGGGACGAAAGGGGAATATAGACGGGATGGGTGGTCTTCGTCATCACCACCGACACGCGCCATTGTCCGCCTGACATGGAAAGGTCACGCCAGCGCAGTTTCCGGATGTCGCTGATGCGAAGGCCACAGAAACAGGAAAACAGGTATGCCTGCCGTACCTGCTCGTTAAAGAACGGCGTGGCCATCATCTTCCTTATTTCCTCGATGGTCAGGAAATCCCGCTTGCTTTCGGGAACCTTGATTTTCTCGGTCATCTCCAGCTTGTACCACGGATTCAAGGCGATCAGGTTCTCGCGGACGGCCTCGTTCAACGCGGTGCGCAAAGTCGTATAATAGGAATGCGCCGTTTGGGGAGATACAGGTTTGCCCCATGCGGTCTTGCAGGAACAGCGGAGCCAGTCGATATAATCAAGATAGAATTGCTTGTCCACATCACAGAGCTTGACATCCGCACGGAATTTCAACAGGTTCTTGCGGGCGTTGTCGATACCATTCAGGTCACGCGCTCCCCGGTGCTCATGGTTCTTGCGGACAATCGCCATCCAGTCGGATAGCAGCATGTCGGAAGAAGTGTTTCCCGGTACAGCTTCCACTTTCGCGTTGAGCAAGGCTTCCGTCCGTTCACGCTGAATATTTTCCGCCTCGCGGAGTGTCTGCGCGTTTTGCCGCTTTGCTTTGGCGGATGTCTCCGGCATGAGGTAGAGTTGCAGAAACTCGTACTCATGCCCGTCATTCACGCTGCGGTCGAGAAACAGGGATAAACGTCCGTCCGCCAGTTTGCGACGACGCAACTTGAACGGAGATTTCTCTATCAATGATTTCTTTTTCCTTCCCATTGTTTGTCAGTGATTTATATCCATGCACAAAGATACGAAATAATCCGAAAACGAGTATCGTTTTAGGTAACAAAAATGGCGAATAATAGCGATTTTTAAGGAATATAACAGAAATCATCCTGTTTCCATAATAAACTAATAATCAATGTTTAATAAGATTTTCAGCGTTTTTATTTTCCCTTATTTTCTATACATTGGCTAATGGTCTACCATCTATTGTCAGCAAATCTTACTTGGAATGCTGACTATTTTCGGTCCGATACAGTGGGCTTTCAGTCTGCTGCCGAAGTGGGAAGGCGCATGGGCAAAATGGCTAACCCGTTATCTGACAGTGCATTTCTATGGAGCCATGCTCTACTTCGTGGGTTTTTATGTGCTGCTCCTGTTTGATATTGTCTTGTGCATACAGGTGGAGAACCTGACAGCCATTACGGTAAGCGAGCAAACGATGGCCGCCTACCTGCAAAACTCGTTCTTCTCCGCCGGTTATCTGATGGCCGCTTCCATCGTGGCTCTGAAATGCCTGAACCTCGTGCCGGATTTGGCGGCATGGATGATTCCGGAAGGTGACACCGCATTCTCAACCCGAAACTTCGGCGAAGGTGTGGCTCAACAAGCGAAAATGACAGCGACCGGTGCAATCGGCACCGTGATGCGATAATCGTAAACTCATAATCAAGAATATACAATGGTAATCAGAAATTTAGAAAACAGAATCAAGTTAGTGGGAATCATCTGCTCGTTCTTCCTTGTCGGCTGTATCATCATCAGCGTGAGCAGCATTTGGACGGCACGGACAATGGTGACAGATGCGCAGAAGAAAGTCTATGTGCTGGACGGCAACGTGCCTATATTGGTCAACCGTACCACGATGGACGAAACCCTCGATGTGGAAGCCAAGAGCCATGTAGAAATGTTCCACCACTACTTCTTCACATTGCCGCCGGATGACAAGTACATCCGCTATACGATGGAGAAAGCGATGTATTTAGTGGACGAGACCGGACTCGCACAGTACAACACGCTCAAAGAGAAAGGCTTTTACTCCAACATCTTGGGAACGAGTGCCGTATTCTCCATTTACTGTGACAGTGTGCGGTTTGACAAAAGCAATATGGAGTTCACTTATTACGGACGGCAGCGTATCGAGCGCAGAAGTAACATCCTGATGCGTGAACTGGTGACGGAAGGGCAACTCAAACGGGTGCCGAGAACCGAGAACAATCCGCACGGACTGCTTATCGTGAATTGGCGTACTCTCCTCAATAAAGACATCGAACAGAAAACGAAAGCAACCTATTAAAATTTACAGATATGAACACCAAAGGATTCCGCAGGATGCTGTTCGGCGAAAAGATGCCGGACAAGAACGATCCACAATACAAAGAGAGGTACGAGCGTGATGTGAATGCCGGTCGCAAATTCGCCCAGGCGACACGTCTTGACAAACTGGCCGCCAAGATACAGGGCTTTGCCAACAGGAACAAGATACTGTTCCTTGTCATGGTATTCGGTTTCGTAATCGGCACATTCACCTTCAACATTTATCGGCTGACCAAGGCTTATCGGCACGGTCAGGAGATAAGAAGTGCTACAGAAATGCAGGACAGCCTGCTCAAAGAACGCCACAAGGAGCCGGTAGCTCCCATTGTTGAACCAACCCAAACCAGACAACGATGAAAAGGATATTCGAGAAAATCAATTTCAGGCAGCCCAAATATATGCTTCCTGCCATATTGTACATTCCGCTGTTGGGTGCGTCCTATTTCATCTTTGACCTCTTCAATGCAGAAAAGGCAGAGATAGCCGACAAGACACTCCAGACCACAGAGTTCCTGAATCCCGACCTGCCCGATGCCACCATCAAGGGTGGCGACGGCATTGGAAGCAAATACGAGAACATGGCAAAGTCGTGGGGCAAGATTGCCGACTACACGGCTGTGGATAACATAGAACGAGACGAACCCGATGATGACAAGGAAAAATACGAATCACAGTACAGCCAGGACGAAGTTGACTTCTTGGGTGAACTGGAACAGCAGAAATTACAGGCAGAGGAAGCTGCCGATGCCAAAGCGAGAGAGCAGGAAGCCCTCAAAGAACTGGAGCGTGCCCTTGCGGAAGCACGACTAAAGGCGCAGACACAGGTAGCACCTGTTGAACCGCTTGCAGAAGACAGTCTTGAACAACTCACGGAAACCGGAGTGTCCGCAAGCGGAACAATCAACGAAGACAGCCGGGCAGTAAACGCTCCTTCCGAGAGCGAAGAACCGGGTGAAATGGTCAAGAAAGTAAAAGTGACCTCCGACTATTTCAACACCATTGCCCAAAATGAGCATGAGCCTAATCTGATCAAGGCGATTATAGACGAGGATGTCAAGGCCGTGGACGGAAGCCGTGTCAGACTTCGGCTTTTGGATGATGTGGAAATCAATGAGACGGTGGTCAAAAGCGGTTCTTATCTCTATGCCATCATGAGCGGTTTTTCTTCGCAGAGGGTCAAGGGAACCATTAACAGCGTACTGGTGAATGATGAAATCATCAAGGTCAGTCTTTCGCTCTATGATACCGACGGACTGGAGGGGCTGTATGTGCCGTCAAGTTCATTCAGGGAAACCGCCAAAGATGTGGCAAGCGGAGCGTTCAACAGCAACTTGAACATGAATACCGGCGGTAATGGCAACAGCCTTACCCAATGGGGAATGCAGGCTATTCAGGATGCCTACCAGAAGACGAGCAACGCCATCAGCAAGAACATCAAGAAGAACAAGGTCAACCTGAAATACGGTACGTTTGTCTATATCATCAACAGCAAGGAAAAAAGAAATGCAAAGTAAATAACCATTCAAAGAATCATAGATATGAAGATTATCAAGACTATCTGTATCGGAGTAACGGCGGCATTGTCGAGCCTGCCTGCATTCGCCCAGCAGACTTACGAGGAATTGGAGCAACTGACCGTCAACGAGCAAGTGACCACGGTCATTACCACTTCCGAACCTATACGTTTCGTGGATATTTCCACGGACAAAGTGGTCGGAGACCAACCGATAAACAACACGATCCGTCTGAAGCCAAAGGAGACAGGGCACGAGGACGGTGAGGTACTGGCCATCGTTACCATTGTCACGGAACGCTACCGTACACAGTATGCGCTGCTCTATACCACAAGGATGCAGGAAGCCGTGACAGACAAGGAAATAGAACTTATGGAACGCAATGCCTATAACAATCCGGCCGTGAGTATGTCACAGGCAGATATGACACAGTTTGCGAGGCGTATATGGAACTCTCCTGCCCAATACCGCAACGTGAGAAGCCGGGAACACCGCATGACGATGAGATTGAACAACATCTATGCGGTCGGTGATTACTTTTTCATTGACTTCTCCATAGAAAACAAGACCAATATCCATTTCGACATTGACGAGATTCGAGTAAAGCTTGCCGACAAGAAAGTCTCCAAGGCAACGAATGCCCAAATCATAGAGCTGGCACCGGCACTGATACTTGAACAGGCGAAGTCATTCCGTCATGGCTACCGTAACGTCATCGTGTTGAAGAAGATGACCTTCCCTAACGACAAGGTACTGACCATTGAAATGACCGAGAAACAGATAAGCGGCAGGAACATACATTTGAATATAGACTACGAGGATGTGCTTTCAGCCGATTCGTTTAACCGTGTATTATTGGAGGAGGAATGATGAAAAAGATATTATTGGTATTGGTCACGGTAATAACATTTGCCATGAACGGTAAAGCACAAAGCAACAGCGACCGTCTTTCGTTGGGTGTTGGTTGCCTGTATAAAAACGGGCTGGATCTCACCCTCTCATACGAACATGAGGGCAAGTACCACCACACGTGGGAGTTTTTTGCCACCGGTTATCTCAAATGGGACGAATGCGTATCCTGCGGTCATATCTGTCCGGAATCATTCTGGAGGAATTACAGGAGTTACGGATTCGGTGTCGCCTACAAGCCTTGTGTGGTGCGTGGTCGCAACCATTACGGCAATGTCCGTATCGGGGCATCGGCCGGGAGTGACACAAAACGGTTCTTGGGCGGCATCCACCTTGGCTATGAACACAATTATGTGCTTCGAGGTGGTTGGAGGCTGTTCTGCCAGGTGAAAACCGATTTGATGATAAAAGGAGAAGACCTGTTCCGCACGGGCATTGTCTTAGGTGTAAAATTACCTCTAAACTAAAGGAAAATGAAAAAGGAATTATACATAAACGCTTGCAGGCTTTTCAGCCTGTTAACCATCGTCACGTTATTCGTAGCCTGTGACGCACACCGGGATTTCCCGGACACGGCAATGAAGCCCTGTCATATCCTGTGTACGGACGGCAAAGTGTTGTCGGTATCAGACTTCAAGCAATCCGAAAAACAGCCTATTGCCGTGGTGTTCCATGTCAATCACGACGAAGCCATTGAAGGCAACGGCTATGCGGTTTACCTGTGGAACTTGGCTCCGGAGGCTTTTGCAGATAGCATAGGGGTAAACCAACGCACATCTGCTGACATCACGGCACTGGACGGCAACGAGAACACCTTTGCAATCTACGACACCAGAGAAACCACCTCGCCTATGGCAGAAGCGGTCTTCGCCCTGTGGCGGTACGGACAGTCGTCCTATATCCCATCCGTGGCGCAGATGCGGATGCTCTATAATGCCAAGAGCCAGATAAACCCCATCATCAGGATGTGTGGTGGCGACGAACTGCCCGATGCTGCCGATGACTGCTGGTACTGGACGAGTACGGAAGTGGCCGGGCAGGAAAAGGCGAAAGCGTGGCTCTATTCCATGGGAAGCGGCTCGATGCAGGAAACACCCAAGACACAGGCGCACAAGGTACGTGCAATCATTACTTTGAGAGATTAAAAATCAGGACACACAAGAATTAGCGAATAACGGAAAACGAAATGGAAGAAAGCAAAGAGTTACAAGGATTTTACAAGATATTCCGTTCGGTCATCTATGTCTCCATTCTGCTGGAGTTCTTCGAGTATGCCATTGACCCGGCCATGCTTGACCATTGGGGTGGCATACTCTGCGACATACACGGGCGTATCAAGCGGTGGGTAATCTACAATGACGGGAATCTCGCGTATAGCAAGTTAGCCACGTTCCTGCTTATATGCATCACCTGCATAGGGACAAGGAACAAGAAGAAACTGGAGTTCGATGCACGAAAGCAAGTCCTATATCCTATAATAATAGGTATGGGACTGGTTGTGTTGTCGGTCTGGCTATTCGGACATCCTATGGAAACAAGGCTCTATACCTTGCGCCTGAACATCTGGCTCTATATGCTTGCTTCCATTGTGGGTGTAGTGTTGGTACACATTGCCCTCGATAATATTTCCAAGTTCCTCAAAGAAGGATTGCTGAAAGACCGTTTCAATTTTGAGAATGAGAGTTTTGAACAGTGCCAGGAGTTGCAAGAGAACAAGTATTCTGTCAATATCCCCATGCGCTACTATTACAAGGGGAAGTTCCGCAAAGGCTGGGTAAATATCAACAACCCTTTCCGTGGTACGTGGGTGGTCGGTACACCGGGTTCGGGTAAGACTTTCTCCATTATTGAGCCATTTATCCGACAGCACAGCGCGAAAGGCTTTGCAATGGTGGTATATGATTATAAATTTCCAACGCTGGCCACGAAATTATACTATCATTACAAAAAGAACCAGAAACTTGGTAAACTTCCCAAAGGTTGTAAGTTCAACGTCATCAATTTCGTGGATGTAGAGTACAGTCGTAGGGTGAATCCTATCCAGTTGAAATACATCAACAACCTTGCTGCCGCATCTGAAACCGCAGAAACCTTGCTCGAATCCTTGCAAAAAGGGAAAAAAGAAGGAGGTGGTGGCAGTGACCAGTTCTTCCAGACCTCTGCCGTCAACTTTCTTGCCGCCTGTATCTATTTCTTCTGCAACTGGGGCAAAGAACCTTACGACAAGGATGGCAATATGCTTACGGCAGAGAAGGTACAGGACAAGCAGACCAAGCGGATGATACCCACCGGGCGTGTATTTAACTCCGCAGGTGAGGAAGTTGAACCGGTTTATTGGCTCGGAAAGTATTCCGATATGCCACATATTCTGTCATTCCTCAATGAGAGTTACCAGACCATTTTCGAGGTGTTGGAAACCGACAATGAGGTGGCACCGTTGCTTGGCCCGTTTCAAACCGCTTTGAAGAACAAGGCAATGGAGCAGTTGGAAGGTATGATTGGTACGCTACGTGTATATACCTCGCGCCTTGCCACCAAGGAAAGTTACTGGATATTCCACAAGGATGGTGATGACTTCGATTTGAAAGTGTCTGACCCGAAAAGCCCTTCTTATCTCTTGATTGCCAATGATCCGGAAATGGAAAGCATTATCGGAGCTTTGAACGCCCTTATCCTCAATCGTCTGGTTACACGAGTGAACACGGGACAAGGCAAGAATATTCCGGTAAGCATCATCGTGGATGAGTTGCCGACCCTGTATTTCCACAAAATAGACCGGTTGATCGGTACGGCTCGAAGTAACAAGGTGTCTGTGGCATTGGGTTTTCAGGAACTGCCACAGCTTGAAGCAGACTATGGCAAGGTGGGTATGCAGAAGATTATCACCACTGTCGGCAATGTGGTCAGCGGTTCAGCCCGTTCCAAAGAAACCTTGGAATGGCTGTCATCCGACATCTTCGGTAAGGTGGTACAACTCAAAAAGGGTGTGACCATCGACCGGGACAAAACGTCCATCAATCTCAATGAGAACATGGACAGCCTCGTTCCGGCATCAAAGATTTCCGATATGCCGACCGGTTGGATATGCGGTCAGACGGCCCGTGATTTTGTGCAGACCAAGACCGGAAGCGGTGGCAGTATGAACATCCAAGAGAGCGAAGAGTTCAAAACCTCCAAGTTCTATTGCAAGACAAACTTCGACATGAACGAGATAAAAAAGGAAGAAGCCGGCTATGTACCGCTTCCCAAGTTCTACACCTTCAAATCAAGAGATGAACGGGAACGAATCCTTTATAAGAACTTCGTACAGGTTGGAGAGGATGTAAAGGAAATGATACAAGAGATTCAGAAATATAAAGTCAAATAAATATGAATCAACAATACATAAAAGATACCGAAGGTTTTTAGCAATTTTGGAGAACTAAGAAATATTATCGCTTGAATGTTGTACATTTCTGAGAAAAATCTTATTTTTACCATCAAAAAATGACTACATCATATAAATATAGTCTAAAACTTAAAAGATTTTAAAAAGGAATTTTAATATGCAGGACGGTTTTTGGGAAAGGCTGGAGTTAGGTGATAGGAATGCTGTTATTAAGAAGCGAATCATTGCATTTTATGTACACAATGGTTCTTCTACAATAACGGATTTGTCAAAGGTTCTGGATCTGAGCATCCCTACCGTAACAAAGTTTGTTATGGAAATGTGTGAAGAAGGATATTTGGGCTGCTACGGAAAATTGGAGACAAGCGAAGGGCGATTCCCCAATTTATATGGACTCAATCCGGAATCAGGCTTTTTTATAGGTGTCGATATAAATAAATTCGCAATCAACATAGGGATTATCAACTTCTGTGGAAACCTGATGAGTCTTGAGATGGGTATTCCATACCAATTGGAGAACACAAACGAAGGGCTTGATAGTCTGTGTGAACACGTCAAAGACTTTATAAAGAAATGCGATATTGATAAGAAGAAAATCCTTAATATCGGTATCAATGTGTCCGGACGCGTCAACCCTGATTCCGGATACAGTTTCAGTCTGTTTAATTTCTCAGAGAAACCGTTGACAGAAGTTCTTGCGGAAAAGATCGGATATCCCGTAAGCATCGACAACGATACTCGCGCAATGACTTATGGAGAGTTCTTCACAGGTAATGTCAACGGTGAAAGGAATATTATTTTTGTAAACGTAAGCTGGGGTCTGGGCATCGGAATGATTATAGACGGCAAAATTTATACTGGGAAATCGGGCTTTTCGGGAGAGTTTGGTCATATACACGCATTTGATAATGAAATTCTATGCCACTGTGGAAAAAAAGGATGTCTGGAAACGGAGGTGTCAGGTTCTGCTCTGCATAGGATTTTGTTGGAAAGGATGAGTCGTGGAGAAAGCTCGATCTTGTCTCATCGGATGACAAGTCAAAAAGACAAGCCGTTGACTTTGGATGAAATCATAGATGCGGTCAATAAAGAGGATTTGCTATGCATTGAAATCATTGAAGAGATGGGACAAAAATTAGGAAATCATATAGCAAGCCTGATTAATATTTTCAATCCGGAACTTATTATAATAGGTGGGAAACTATCCCTTACTGGAGACTACATCATGCAACCGATAAAAACTGCGGTTCGTAAGTACTCCCTTAACCTAGTCAATAAAGACTCATCCATCAGACTTTCAAAACTTTTGGGTAAGGCCGGAGTAATCGGCGCTTGCATACAGGCTCGCAATCACAAACTTGGATTGCAATGATTAATCAGTCTTGCTATCCGAATAACTATATATTCCTTGCTGTCCGTCATAAGGCGGAGTTCCTTCATTTCAACAACTTTCTATCGTTATCGTTCTTCAATACCCGCATCTGCTGAATGGCTATCCGATTGAGCTTGACAAGCCGTTCTCCCTGCGGCATACCTTGTTCGATGAATACGGCATTCAGATTTTCCATATTCGACAGGCAGATAAGCTCGTTGACAGTGGAGTAATCACGGATATTTCCTTTCTGTTCGGGATTGGCTTCGCGCCATTGTTTCGCCGTCATGCCGAACATCGCCACGTTGAGTACATCGGCTTCGTTGGCGTAGATAATGCCTGCCTGTGCCGGTGTGACTTCCGTTGGAATGAGGTTGTGCTTGATAGCATCAGTATGTATGCGGTAGTTGATTTTCGACAGTTCCCGCTTTGCCGACCAGCCGAGAAAGCGTTGTTCGTCGCTCTTTAACCGTTGAAACTCCTTAACAATATACAGTTCGAACTCGACGGAAATCCAACTCGCGAATTTGAAAGCTATATCCTTATGGGCATAGGTACCGCCGTAACGACCCGATTTAGATATTATACCGATTGCATTTGTCGAGCCAATCCATTTTGTTGGCGACAAGGTAAAGGCATTCAGTCCGGCTTCCTTTTTAAACCCCTCGAATTCGAGGGGTTTAAAATTCGGATTGTACAAACTCTCCCAAATTCCAAGATATTCAATGGTATTTCGGTTTCGCAGCCAATTTCCGATAACCGCAGTCGGGTCATCACTTTTGTATTTTGCTATGTCAGTCAGGCTGATATAATCATTTTTCATTGATTGATATAATTGTAACGCTTGTGTCTTTTACAGTAATCTTTGCCATTGGGTATACTCTTTGGTTCTCGGGCGTAAAAGTAGTTACAATTCACAAGATTATCTCCTTTTCAATGGACTATTTGCAAAAATAGAACACACAAATTTTGATAACAGATATGACTGTTACCGGATAGCCATACCGTATTTGACGAAGAACCCGATAGCAAGACTTTGTAAAAACAATCAATGTGTGCTCCATAGTTTTTGTTGTATATAAAAAATATTTTGTTTTAATGACTTGTATATAATAAAGTTTGTATATCTTTGCGGCTGTATTATTAACTTAATGTCGATTTTTAAACTCTTTAAATTATGATTGTATCCAGTCTTCAGGATTATGGGCGCATATTGGCTTTACATCCTCTGTTCAAGCCCCTTTTTGATTATGTCAGTCAAGCGGATTTGCCTAATCTTGGCTTTGGCAGGCATATTATACTGAACGATGAGCTGTTCATTAATAATATAAATCCGGAATGTGTCTCGCAAGAGGAGCAGATGCTTGAAATACACCGTGATTATATAGATGTACATATACTACTTTCCGGAGAGGAACGCATTGGCTGGAAACCGTTGAATGATGTCGGGAATATGGTGAAACCGTATTCTAAAGAGGAGGACTGCGCTCTTTATAAAGAACCCGCGACAACGTATATCGACCTGCTTCCGGGTCAATTCGCGATAATGTTTCCCGAGGATGCCCATGCCCCGATTATCGGTACCGGTAAAATATGGAAGATCATCGGGAAAGTCCGAATTGACAATATATAATAAATTAATTCTCGTATTATTTGGTATATAATAAAGTTTATTCTATATTTGCACGTGATGTAATACAAATATTTGATTATATGATGAAATTTGACAAAGACAAAAAACTATACCCTTGGGTGGTCGTGGGTTTATTATGGGTGGTGGCTTTGCTGAACTATATGGACAGACAGATGCTTTCCACTATGCAGGAAGCTATGAAGGTCGATATCGCAGAGCTGAATAAAGCGGAAGCCTTCGGTGTGTTGATGGCGATTTTTTTATGGATTTATGGTTTTATGAGTCCGGTCGCTGGCTTGATAGCCGATAGGCTTAACAGAAAGTGGTTGGTGGTAGGCAGTCTGTTTGTCTGGTCATCCGTGACATTTCTGATGGGCGAAGCCGATACCTTCCGGCAACTATATTGTCTTCGCGCCATAATGGGAGTAAGCGAAGCCCTCTATATTCCGGCAGCGCTTTCGTTGATAGCCGATTGGCATCAAGGGAAAACCCGTTCGCTGGCCATCGGCATCCATATGACGGGGCTCTACGTCGGACAGGCTATCGGCGGTTTCGGCGCCACGGTTGCCGCCTTGTTTTCTTGGCACACGACATTCCATTGGTTCGGTATAATAGGTATAGCCTACTCGTTGATTTTGGTATTGGCTCTCAGGGAAAGCCCTGTCAGAAAATCGATAAAGACAAACGAAGACAAACCGCTCAAAGAATCGCTGTTCAAGGGTCTGAGCATCTTGTTCTCGAACTGGGCGTTTTGGGTCATTCTTTTCTACTTCGCAGCGCCGAGCCTCCCGGGTTGGGCTACTAAGAATTGGTTGCCCACCCTGTTTGCAAGCAGTTTGGATATCCCGATGTCGGAAGCCGGACCTATTTCCACCATCACCATAGCCGTTTCCTGTTTTATCGGGGTGATCGTAGGCGGAATCTTATCGGACCGCTGGGTGCAACATAACGTTCGCGGGCGTGTTTATACCGGAGCTATCGGGCTTGGGATGACGATACCCGCTCTGATTCTGTTGGGGTTCGGAGATAGTTTTGTTGCTGTCGTGGGAGCCGGAGTGCTGTTCGGTATCGGATTCGGCCTTTTTGATGCGAACAATATGCCGATATTATGCCAATTTGTATCTGCGAAACATCGTGGGACGGCATACGGGATAATGAATATGACCGGAGTCTTTGCCGGCGCGGCGGTGACAGGGCTGCTTGGAAAATGGACAGATGGCGGAGATTTGGGATTCGGCTTTGCTTTGTTGAGCGGTGTCGTACTGATCGCATTATTGCTCCAGCTTTACTTTCTCCGCCCGCAAACGGACAATATGGAATGAATTAATAGTATGTTAATGCAGTAATAGTAATATATAAAGTGAAGTAGTATGGAAAAAATTAATGGTCTTATTGATGCTCCATTTACCCCATTCCTTGAGAATGGAGAGGTTAATTATGAACCGATAGAAGCTTATGCAAATATGCTTCAGAAAAACGGATTGAAGGGGGTGTTTATCAATGGCTCTTCAGGAGAGGGCTATATGCTCACCGATGAGGAGCGGATGAAGCTGGCCGAACATTGGGTCGCGATTGCGCCGGAAGGCTTCAAGGTGATCGTACACGTTGGCAGTTGTTGTGTCAAGTCCAGCCGTATGCTGGCGGAACACGCACAGAAGATCGGTGCGTGGGGTATTGGCGCAATGGCTCCTCCCTTCCCGAAAATCGGTCGTGTGGAAGAGCTCGTGAAGTATGTTGAGGAGATTGCCTGCGGCGCACCTCAACTGCCGTTCTATTATTATCATATTCCGGCTTTCAACGGTGCCTTTTTGCCTATGCCGAAACTGCTGGAAGCGGTGGACGGGCGTGTACCTAATTTTGCCGGCATTAAATATACCTTCGAGAGCTTGTATGAGTACAATCAATGCCGCCTTTATAAAAACGGCAAGTTCGATATGCTTCACGGACAGGACGAGACGATTCTTCCATGTCTTGCTATGGGTGGAGCCCGGGGAGGAATCGGAGGTACTACCAATTATAACGGTAAAGAACTTGTCGGTATCATCGATGCCTGGAAAGCAGGGGACATTGAACTTGCTCGCGAACGTCAGAACTTCTCGCAAGAAGTCATCAACGTCATCTGTCATTATCGCGGCAACATCGTAGGCGGTAAACGTATTATGAAGTTGATAGGACTTGATCTGGGCAGAAACCGTACTCCTTTCCAGAATATGACGGATGAGGAAGAAGCTGCTATGAAGGCCGAACTTGAAGCCATAAACTTCTTCGACAGGTGCAATAAGTTTTAATCATAAATACGATTGATATGGATGTACACAACTATCTTTCAGAATGGTCGTCAACTTATCTAAAAGAATTGACAGACAACATCTTGCCTTTTTGGCTGACGAAAGGCATGGATCGCAAGAATGGCGGAGTATATACCTGTCTTGACAGAAACGGCGATTTGATGGATACCACCAAATCGGTGTGGTTTCAAGGTCGCTTCGGGTTCATTGCTTCCTTCGCCTACAATCAGGTGGCAAAGAATCCGGAATGGCTGGCGGCTTCCAAGAGTTGCATAGATTTTATCGAGGCGCATTGCTTTGATGAAGACGGACGCATGTTTTTTGAAGTAACGGAAGACGGACTCCCGTTGCGTAAGCGTCGTTATGTGTTCTCGGAGTGTTTTGCAGCTATTGCAATGTCCGAATACTCCATTGCCTCCGGTGACAGGAACTATGCCTTCAAGGCATTGGAGCTGTTCAAGCGGATACGAACGTTCCTTTCCACCCCCGGTCTTCTGGAACCTAAATATCTGCCTGCATTGCAGACCCGTGGTCATTCCATAACCATGATTCTCATCAACACAGCTTCCCGTATCCGAGCAGCCATCTCAGACCCTGTACTTGACACGCAGATCAATGAATCTCTTGATGCGATCCGCCGCTATTTCATTCATCCGGAATTTAAGGCTTTGCTCGAAATGGTGGGGCCGGAGGGCGAGTTTATAGATACCTGCAACGGCCGCCTTATCAATCCCGGTCACTGCATCGAAACCTCCTGGTTTATCCTGGAGGAAGCCAAGTACCGGAACTGGGATAAAGAGCTTGTCCGGATGGCGCTTCAAATTCTTGACTGGTCGTGGGAATGGGGCTGGGACAAACAATATGGAGGCATCATAAACTTCAGGGACTGCAAGAACTTCCCCGTACAGGATTACTCGCAGGACATGAAGTTTTGGTGGCCGCAGACCGAAGCCATTATAGCCACGCTCTATGCCTATCAAGCCACGAAGGATGAGAAATATCTGGTCATGCACAAGCAGGTAAGCGACTGGACGTATGCGCATTTTCCCGACCGGGAGTGCGGCGAGTGGTACGGCTATCTGCATCGCGACGGCACGGTGGCGCAACCCGCCAAGGGGAACATCTTCAAAGGACCTTTCCACGTTCCCCGCATGATGATCCTCTGTAAGACCTTATGTAGCACGCTGCTAACCGGCTGATTAACAATATACTGCTAATTTAAATTTTTAATTATGAGAACGAAATTCTTACTTTTAGTGATCTTGCTGGCTTTTCCTCTCCTGAGTGCGGCTCAGCAAATAAAAGTGTCCGGCATCGTACAGGATGTCCAAAAAGAGCCTCTGATCGGAGCCTCTATCCTTGAAAAGGGGACGCACAACGGAACTATCACGAATTATAACGGGGAATTTTCTTTGACGGTTTCCCCGGGTGCGACTCTGGTAGTCAGCTATATCAGTTATGTAACCCAGGAAATCATAGCAAAAGACAAAGAACTGCTTACTATCACATTGGCGGAAGATTCAAAGTCTTTGGACGAGGTCGTGGTCATTGGATATGGAACCCAGAACCGCTCCAAGATGTCATCTTCGATCGCGACGGTATCGGCAAAGGACGTCGCCAAACAAACGACACAAAACATTGCATCCGCACTTCAAGGAAGGGCGGCCGGTGTTGATGTAGTGCAGCAAGGAGGTATTGCCGGAGCCGATGTCAACATCGTTGTCCGCGGAGCGGCATCCCTGACGGCAACAGAACCGCTGTATGTGATCGACGGTGTTTTCAGCAATACGGGTCTTTCGACCTTGAATCCTGCGGATATCGCCACGATTCAAATTCTCAAGGATGGAGCGGCGGCCGCGATTTACGGTTCAAGAGCCGCCAATGGCGTTGTCCTGATTACAACCAAGACGGGGCAGAAGGGCAGTGTCAAGGTCGATGCGAACTTTGCATACAGCATCCAGACGATAAGCAACACGCCGGAATTTCTGAATGCGAAACAATGGCGCGAGTTCGCGAATATGGTATCCGACAACAGCGGATTGGCACGCGCTCCGGAAAACGTGAACCCGACAGATCCTTCGGTGGACACCGACTGGGTCAAGGAATGGCTGCAATATGCGCCGATCTACAATGCCGACATCGCCATATCGGGCGGCAGCGATCATGGGAACTATTCCTTCTCCCTCGGCTATCTGGACCAAAAGGGTCTGACCAGAAAGTCGGGTTATGAGAAATACAATGCCCGGACCAACTCCTCCTGGAAGTTCGGACGTTTCTTTGTTTCGGAGAACGCGCAATTCGTATATCGCAAGAGACTCCCCACACAGACATTCAACATCGGAATGCCGACCCTGCCCCTTACCGATGAATACGGGCGTTACTCGTCATGGGGACCGGATTATTATATCCAGTCGGAGGATTCCCGCCGCAACCACCCGTTTGCGGGATTATATACTACGGAACAGTATACAAGCTATTTCGATGTGATGGGAGGTTTCAACGCCGGAGTCGAGATAATCCCGGGATTGAAATTCACCACCTCCTTCAGCGGAAACTATACGGCGTCTCACGGCTTTACTCATACGCCGGTTTATTATTCCAAGTGGAACGAGGACGGCACTCCCGATAATGATTACGGGAACAATCGCAACTCGCTCGAGGAGAGCAGAGGGGTCACGTCGAACTATACGTGGGACAACGTGATCAATTTCGACCGCGATTTCGGCAAGCACAGTGTTCATGCTACCCTCGGGCATAGCTGGATGCGCGAATTTTATCGTGGTCAGAGTTACAAGACCATCAACGACGTGGGAGCTCCGAATATCGTAGGAGTGACGAACGTCGACGGCAAGATTTCTTCCAACGAAAAGAATGCGGCGCTTCTGTCATTCTTTGCCCGCCTGAACTACGATTTCGACAACCGTTATCTTCTGTCCGCGAGCATTCGTCGCGACGAGTCCTCGAAGTTCCACAAAGATTACCGGGTCGGATATTTTCCTGCCGTCTCTGTGGGATGGAATGTGCACAACGAGAGTTTCCTGAAAGGCACATTCGTCAGTCTGCTCAAGTTCACGGCCTCATATGGAGAATTGGGAGCGAACTTCCTGTCGCCGTACAATTTCGACAATATCGCATTCGGTCCCATCCCATATACGACCGGTGGCGTGCGTTTTACCGACGGGCGTGCCGCCTATCTCAAGACGAAAGGCCTGAAATGGGAAACATCCAAAACGACCGATGTCGGTCTTGAAGTAGGGATTCTGAACAATGAACTGACATTCCACGCAAACTACTTCTACAAAAAGAACGTCGATCTTTTGGCGAATATCAATCTGAACCTTTCTTCCGGGCAGATTTTCGAGATTAACGCTTCTAACGAAACGCCCTATGTCAATACGGCGTCGGTAGAAAACAAGGGCTGGGAGTTTATGCTGAATTATAACAAGACCGTCAACAAGGACCTGCATTTCAGCCTGAGCGCCAATCTGTCGACACTCAAAAACAAGGTTCTTGCCTTGGGAGAGAACGTGCAGCCGATTACAGCGGGGGATTTCTCATCCAAGTTTAACGATAAGGCCACCATAACCCGGCCGGGAGAATCCATCGGGTCGTTCTATGGGTACAAGATAGACGGATTCGACGCGGAAGGCAACTTTATGTTTCACGATGAAAACGGCGATGGGATTATAACAGCGGACGACAAGGTGATTCTCGGCAATTCGATCCCTAAAATAAGCTACGGGTTCAACATCGACATAATCTATAAGAATTTCGATTTATCGATGTTCTTCAACGGTGTCGCCGGCAACAAAATTTTCAACGCGCGCAAATACCAATACTACTTCACCTATTCAGGCAATATGGTTACGGATGTGTTGAACTCGTGGACTCCGGAAAACAAGAATACGTATGTTCCGGTGGCGAAAGTTACCAATGCGGATGGAGGAAACTCGCTCCCGAGTGAATTCTATGTCGAGGACGGTGCCTATTTCCGGCTTAAGAACATACAGCTGGGATATACCTTGCCGGCAAGGATCTCGAAGAAAGCCCATATGAGCCGGCTTCGCGTCTACGCTTCCGTACAGAACCTTTTCACACTGACGAAATATTCCGGTTTCGATCCGGAAGTAAGCTCCAATACGCTGTTCGCCCGCGGGGTCGACCAGAACTCATATCCCAATGCGCGTACGTTTACCGTAGGCTTTAATGTTTCATTCTAAATGTCGACTACTATGAACTTTAAAATCAAAAACATATTGTTCGCAGCTGCAACTCTGATGCTGACGAGTTGCAATGACGTATTCGAAGACTTGGCTGTCAATCCGTTACAGCCGAGCATGGATACCTATTTTTCCACCCCGGAAGCGGTCAACGAGGCGGTGATGACTTGTTACGGCTATATCCAGACCCAGCGTTGTTTCGGGGCTTCCGCATCCAAAACGATGATTATTCGTTCAGACGAGGCATCGTCCAACGCCGACTATGGGAAGCCGGGTATGTACGGTTCTTTCTTGAATTCGAGCTATTATGTGATAATGCAGCCTTTCGGGTTGTTGTATTCCGTTGCTTCACAGGCGACTTTTGTCATAGAGCAGATAGACAATGTCACGTTCCAGGATCAAAAACTCAAGAAGGCATATCTTGGCGAGGCGTATTTCTGGAGGGCTTTTGCCAACTTCTATCTTTTGACGAACTACAGAAACGTGTCATTGATCAAGCATACTCCCGTAGGACAGGAAAACTACGTCCGCCCTGTTTCCGATTATGAAGAGGTGTGGGACTTTATAGCACAGGACCTGGAACGAGCCAAGGAAAACCTGCCGGAGAAGGGATATTGGAAAGGCAACAGATCCGGAAGGGTTACGGCCGGCGCGGCAGCAGCTCTGAGAGGAAAGGCTTTTCTGTACCGCAGCGGCATCGAGCCGTTATACGGATCTTCGACAAAGACTTATTACAGTGAAGCGGCGGCAGAGTTCGACCAGATAATCCGCGGGGACTTCGGACGGTATTCCCTTGTCGAATATAGCCAAAACTTCGATGTGGCTCACGAGAACAACGATGAATCCGTTTTGGAGTTGCAATTCAAGGGGGATGTAGAGAATGCCGCATTCAATCCGGCAATGGCCACCTCGGGACTTGCTTTCGACACACGCGGAATCATGCTCCCCGGCACGGGCGTAGGATACGAGGGCGTTGTGCACGATTGGCTCTACGACACCTTTGTCGCCTCTGTCGACAAGGATGGTTACACGGATATACGCATGTTCAGCACGATGTTCTTCAACGACCTGGATCCAGCGATAAAGCTCCGAACCGGCCAGAGGTTGACCGGTCCGGGAGGCTATCATTTCGAGGATATGTATCCGCAAAAGGACTTTTCTACAGCAGCCAACACCCGTACGCACCTCTATAAAGCGGCGTTTCTCAAGGGAATGGACCTTTCTTTGGAGATGCGTAACAAAACCCCGACCTCTATTACCGGAGTCGGAGCGGGTACCAAAGAGAATATCTATAATCAACCGAGAGCGCACGGTGTCAACATGAGATATATCCGTTACGCTGATGTCCTGCTGATGTATGCGGAAGCCGTTTTGAATGGAGGACAAGCAGGGACTATCACTGCGCAGGATGCATTTGACCAGGTCCGGGACCGCGCGAATATGCCGAAAATCGGAGTGACATTGGATATGGTCAAACAGGAACGTGTTTTGGAGCTTGCTCTCGAAGGCCATCGGTTCTATGATTTGTTGAGATGGGGCGAATTGAATCAACGGTTCAAGGAACTCGAACGCAGCGATCCCAATTTCAAGCGTCTGATATCCGATACCGATTTTGAGGGCTTTACCCAAAACAAGCACGAATGGCTGCCGATTCCGATTGACGAGATGGAATCCAATCCTTATGCCAAACAGAATTCACCGCTTTATTAATCCGAACAAATAATATGGGCATAATAAAAAATATCTTCTGGGTGGCGTTATCGCTGTTTTGCCTCAATGGTTGCAGCAAAGGGGGCAGCGGTAGCGACAACGACTCGGCCTTGTACAATGGGATCATCATCCCTTGTCAATGGCCTCCGCGCTATACCGAGCCGGATTCGGCAACGGTTATGCCGGTTCCCTATTTGGAAAACAAACCGGCTGTCATTCCGGTAAATACAGGACGCCAGTTGTTCGTGGACAATTTCCTGATTTCGGGAACGGATTTGGTTCCTGTCTATCATACCCCGGATTTCCATACCGGAAATCCCGTCCTTGAGCCGACGGCCGAATGGGAGAACACCGTTGAAGGAGCCCCGTACGCGGCGCCTTTCAGCGACGGTGTCTGGTATGATGAAAAGCAGGGAAAGTTCAAAATGTGGTATCTTGCAGGAGCCGGCACTATCCATAAACAGGACAAGCAGACTTTTTATACGGGATATGCCGAGTCCGACAACGGCAAGTCGTGGACAAAGCCGGAACTCGACATCATGAAAGGAACGTGTATCGTGGATACGGCCAACAGGGACGCTGCAACAATATGGCTCGACAAGAGTGAAAAGAATCCCGACAAACGGTACAAGATGTTCAATGTCGAACGTCGTCCGACCGATCGTCGCTGGCAGTTCATCCTCAAATATTCTTCCGATGGCATCCATTGGAGCGAAGGTGTGGCTCAATCCGGAGATCTGTACGACAGATCCTCCGTATTCTACAACCCGTTCCGGGATGTATGGTGCCTGTCGATGCGTTACGGAACCCAGGTGTCGTCGCGGTCGCGCAGCTATCTCGAGGCAAAAGATCCGGAGACAGCAGTATCCATGGCTCACAGGGTGAGGAAAGGCGTTCCCGACAAGAATGTGGTATTCTGGTTTACCCCGGACAATCTGGAGCCGCGGCATCCCGACTTTCCCGATGTGGCCCCTGGCATCTATAATTTCGATGTTATCGCCTACGAAAGCATCATGTTGGGACAGTATTCGGTCTGGCAAGGTCCGGAAAACCATATTTGCGAGAAGTTAGGTATCCAAAAACGGAACGAGATCTGCCTGGGCTATTCGAGGGACGGATTCCACTTCTCCCGCCCCACGCACAAGCCCTTCCTCGCCAACAACCCGGTCGCCGGGGCCTGGAACTGGGGCAATATGCAGTCGGTAGGCGGTGCGCCCCTGATTGTGGGAGACTCGCTCTACTTTTATATGAGCGGTCGCCGGTTGAACCACATAATGTGGGATAGTTACACATCCACAGGGCTCGCCAAATTGCGTAGGGACGGATTCGTTTCGATGCGTTCCAATGGAAAAGAGGGAACATTGGTTACGGAGCCCATTGTCTTCGACGGAGAATATCTCTTTGTGAACGTAGCCGTCAGATATGAAAACTCCTTGCTCAAAGTTGAAATACTCGATGATCGCGGTGCGCCGGTCAGCGGCTTCGGTAAAGAAGAGTGCAATGTCCTGACTACGATCGATGCGACGAAAGTCTTGATAACATGGAAAAACAAGCAGTCGTTGAAGAGTCTCGTCGGCAAGCCCGTCAGATTGAAATTCTATTTGACGAACGGAGACCTATATTCGTTCTGGATTTCCCCGTGGAAAAGCGGTGAAAGTCGCGGCTATACCGCAGGCGGAGGTCCGGGACTTTCACCCTCCGGCATTGATCAACCTCTAAATTAAAGTTTATGTTCAGAACTTTATTGGTTTTTATAATCGTATCGGCAGTCGTTCTTGCATCGGGTTGCGGAAAAGAAACGGGGGAGGATCCTGTACATCCACCCCCGTCCATTCCGGTCGAACCAGTGGATCCGAGGGAACTTTACAACGGCATCTCCCTACCGGCACAATGGCCTCCTCAACGCAATTACGCGAGCGATATCCGCAAGGGAATGACTCCATATTATCTTAACGGCAAACCGTCTGTCATCAAGATAAATGTAGGCCGTCAATTGTTCGTCGACGATTTCCTGATTGCGTCCAGTACATTAACCCGCACATTCCATTATCCTGAATATTATCCGGGGAATCCGATACTTGTCCCTGATAAGGATTGGGAGAAGCAGGGAAAGGCCGGAGGCTTTGCCGCCCCTTTCAGCGACGGCGTTTGGTATGACGAGGCTGACGGCAAGTTCAAGATGTGGTATATGGCGGGAGGCGGCAGCTTTGCCGCCAAGGGAGCTGGCGTGACCTGCTATGCCGAATCCACGGACGGAATAAACTGGACGAAGCCTGTGTTGGGTGTTGTTCAAGGCACCAATATCGTCCGTCGCGGCTCTGTCCGCGATGCTTCGACAGTGTGGCTCGACAAGCAGGAAACCAATCCGGCATACCGATACAAGATGTTTGAAGTCTCGGGAGGTGCAGGCAATTGGAAATACCATTATCTCACGTCGGGCGACGGCAAAAGCTGGCGGGACAATGTTACTCCATCCGGGGCGGTGGCAGACCGGTCGACTGTTTATAAAAACCCGTTCCGCAATGTATGGGTTTGGTCGATGCGGCATAATGTCCGTGTAAAACCAGGCGATCCGTACACTGTACGCGCAAGGGATTACGCGGAAAGTTCAGATCCTGCGGCAGGGAACAGGTCGGCAAAAGCGGATTTGAACTCGTTCTGGTTCGGTCCGTGGGAAAACGAGCAGCGTCATCCGCATTATAGCAACAATGACGGTTCTCCGGGTATTTACAACCACGATGCCATACCATACGAGAGCATCATGTTGGGCCTGTTCTCTGTTTGGCAAGGGCCTGAAAATGACGTATGCGACCGCGACGGCGTGATCAAGAGAAACCAGATCATGCTCGGTTATAGCCGCGACGGGTACTCTTGGCTAAGGGAAGACATGAATCCGTTCCTAAGCGTGGATGGCGATAATGCCGTAGCCTGGAATAACGGCAATCTGCAGTCGGTCGTCGGATCACCGCTCATCATAGGAGACAAACTGTATTTTTACCTGAGCGGCCGGCGTCTTGTGGATGGGAGCGAGGAGGTCGCCACCGGGCTTGCCACGATCAGACGGGACGGTTTCGCCTCTATGGGCGGAACAGGAGAGTTGCTGACGGAAGTGTTGGAGTTCAAGGGCGAGTACCTTTTCGTCAATGCCGACATCAAAGGAACTCTCAAAGCGGAGATACTCGATGACAAAGGAAACGTTATCTCCGGATTTTCAAGGGACGATTGCATCGCGGTTTCCGGGGATGGTGTGAAGAAACAAGTGGAGTGGAAAAACAAGACGTCTCTTAAATCAATCTCCAGCAATAGGATAAGGATTAGGTTCTATGTTGAGAATGGCGACATATATGCTTTCTGGATTTCAGACGATACATCAGGGAAAAGTCGCGGCTATACTGCCGGCGGAGGTCCTGGCCTGAACGAATCCGGAGTTGATGTTTAATCAATTAAAAGAATAAGGACATGAAAAGAAGTTTAATATTTTTATCGGCATTGTTGCTTTTGGCAACGGCATGCAAGGAAGAACATACGTTCTACAATACGGCGGCGAAGGCCGGCATCGTTGCGGAGTCGGAATATGAGGTCGGTGTCCCGATCACGTTCTCTGATAATTCCGTTCCGACCGAAGGGGTGGCGATAGAGTCGTATCTCTGGGAATTCGGAGACGAGGACAAATCTACCTCTACAGAGAAGAATCCAACTTTCATCTATATGAAAGACGGAAACTATTCAGTGAAGTTGACGGTAACCGATGCGAACAAGCTGCGCTCTACGGCTCAACACAACATAACGGTCATCAATCCCACAAAAGCGGATTTCGGGCTTGAGAAGGACGAGTATTATCTGGGAGACGAGGTGAAATTCATCGACAAGTCCACGACCAGGGGCACCACGACGATTGTTTCCTATATGTGGGAGTTTGCCGATGCGGACCATTCTACATCGACAGAACGGAATCCGGTCTTCAGGTACGACAAAGCCGGATCGTATCCCGTAAAGCTCACGATTACAGATTCATACGGGCTAAAAGCCTCCATAACGAGAAGTGTCAGCATACAGGATCCGTCGATGGTAATATCCACCCTGTGGACAGCAAAAATAGGCGGTGCCATAAAAGGCGGATCTTCGCCTGCGCTCTCCCCGGACGGCTCGACAGTCTACACTCTGCGCAGTCTTGCGGGAGCAGATTTCGCGGCATTGATCGCATTCAATTCTTCCGATGGTCAAATCAGGTGGACTCTGAACATTAGTTCTGCGATGTCGGATAAATCTGCAACAGCCGAGGCAAAGGATCTGTTTAGCAGTCCTTCGGTCGCCCCTGACGGCACGATATACGTTGTAGCCCGCGATTTGCAGTCGACGACCGCCAACAGAGGGGTCTATGTCATCGCGGTGAACCCCGACGGCAAGGTAAAATGGTCTCACAAGGGGGGCGTGTCCGGAACCAACCTGTATGCCATTACCCCGGCGATAGACGCACAAGGAAACTGTTATGTGGCAACGCGCGGAAAAGAGATCTGGAAACTTACTCCGGAAGGCAGCGTAACAGTATTCAACACAGACCTTAACGATATGACCGGAGGAATCACCATGTCTAAAAACGGCGTAGTGTATGCGGCAGGCAAGGGAAATGTCGGATTATTTGCCGTCGATGCCACAAGTGGTGCGGTGCAGTGGTCTTACAATACCGATTTCGGTGGAGCTACCGACGCATTTACTGGCGCTCTTCGCAGCGCACAGGTTACGGTAGCGAAGGATGGCACGCTGTATTATGTTACAGACATCGCCGGCGGTGGCGGTGCGGTAATAGCCATCAACGCCACCACAGGTACAGCAAAATGGGTGTATAAGACAACCGGAGCGATACCCGATGGAGGAGTCGTGATTGGTGAAGACGGGACAATCTATGCCAATGGAGGAACGGATCCTGCTTCCGGACTTATTGCCTTGAATGGGGATGGCTCTCTGAAATGGAATTTCGCGACGGCGGCGAATGTGCAGACATCTCCGCTGATTGACAACAGGGGATATATCCATGTCGTGGACGCAACTTCCAACTACTATATCGTGAAGCAGGATGGCACTTTGTTTGCGTCAGCCAAGTTGGGCGTAAGCACCATATCGTCCTTGGTTATGGATTCCAAGGGGTTGGTATATGCTACTGTGCTTGAAGGTGAGGTTCCGACGATGTTCTGCATATCGTCCAAGGCAGCAGGATTTTCATCGGCATCAGAGTGGCCTATGCGAGGGCAGAATCCCCAGCGCACGGGATTGCAGAAATAGCGGTTAATGCTATATTGGCGCGATGGATTCTCCCGGCTGATGTGGTAACACATGCTTGAATTCCGGCGGATTAGGCTGTATTTTGACTTCATGTGTCGATTTGAATCAAAAAAGAGCCTGATCCGCTTTTCTTTAATTCTCGGGATTTTACTTTTTTACTGTTGAGATGAAATATATTGTCATATTGTTAGCGGCTGTTTCTGCTTTCGTGAATTTGTATGCCCAACAGGGACGCCGGCTTGTGGCCAATACCGAATTCTTCAATCGCAGAAACGTCAGCCGCATATTCCACAAACCCTCGTATTACGCATTGAATCCTGTTGTAAGGGCGGAATATGATTGGGAACTGAATGCGAACGGTGACCCTTATGCTGCCCCGTTCAGCGGCGGGGTATGGTTTGATGAAAAGGTGTCGAAGTTCAAAATGTGGTACTCCGCCGGAGGAGAGAAAAAATACGGGCTGATAACTTGTTATGCCGAATCCTGGGACGGGAAGCATTGGAATAAACCCTGTCTGGACGTTGTTCCGGGGACAAATATCGTTGACACTACAGAACACGACTGCGTGTCGGTATTGCTTGACAAATTTGAACCGGATTCCGCCAAACGGTATAAGATGTTCATTGTAGGATTCAACAACAGTTCCTCTGTCAGTATGATTTTGAAGTATTCCGCCGACGGCATCCACTGGAGCGAACCCAAGGCCTTGTCGGGTGAACTCTATGACCGCTGTGCCGCCTACTACGATCCTTTCAGGAAAGAGTACGTCCTCTCCCTGAAAACCATAAACGGGAAAATATACCGACGTTCACGCTGCTTCCTCGCACACGAAGATCCTGAAATGTTGGTAAGTCTGGCACACAGGGTATACGACCACAAGAACGACAAATTTATAAAATACTGGTTCAACGCGGAGGATGATGATCCTCGCCACCCTTTGTTCCCGGGTATTCGCCCGCAAATATACAATCACGAGGCAATGCCGTATGAAAACGGTATGCTCGGTTATTTCACCGTCTGGCAAGGTCCGGAGAATAATGTCTGCGATAGTTTGATGATCCAGAAGCGCAACGAGGTTCTTATAGGATGGAGCCGTGACGGTTTTCTCTGGGACAGGGAATCAAAAGAGCCTTTCCTTCCGGTAAGTGAGGATTTTCACGCCTGGAATGCGGGCAATGTGCAATCGACGGCCGGAAGCCCGATAATTGTGGGCGATTCCCTTTATTTTTATGTCAGTGGAAGATATAACAGCAAACCTGCCCACGACTCAAATTTCGTCACCGGGCTGGCGATGTTGCGACGCGACGGGTTCGTCTCTTTAAGAGCCGGAACTACAGAAGGTGTTTTTGAAACGGAAGAGCTTCTTACGGATGGGAAATATCTCTTTGTCAATGCCGATGTCCGGCATCCCGGAAGTATGCTTGCCATAGAAATTCTGGATAAAGACGGAAATGCGGTTGAAGGTTTTACAAGAGACGAGAACGTAATCATGACCCAAACCAGCAGCACCAGACATCTTGTTTTTTGGAAAAACAGGAAGAATTTGTCGGAACTGATCGGTAAAGGGATCAAACTAAGATTCCATTTGTCAAAAGGGGACTTCTATTCGTTCTGGCTTTCTCCGTGGAAAAGCGGGGAAAGTCGCGGCTATACAGCCGGAGGTGGTCCAGAGTTAGATGCTTCCGGGAAGGATATCTTGACCGGCAATCCTTTAGAATAAGCGTAGTTACCCATTGCTTATGGGTTCGATACCGATATACTATATTGAATTAAATCTTAAAAAGATGAATATAAGACATAAACTCTCATTGATTCTGTTCATATTCAGTCTGTCGCCCCCTTTGATAAAAGCACAGACAGAACAGAAATTCTCTGCCATTAATCCTGCGTTATTCAAATACACTGAAAATGATGTGGCAATTCTTTCACCACAAAAATATAATAATGGCAGCAACATAATTGTACCCAATCCTACCCTTTATCCATGGGAAGCGCTAACGGAGAATGGAATGCCTAATGTAATGAAAGATGAGAACGGGAACCTTTCTATTTATATGTCAAGTTTTCTTGTATATTCTTCGGTTCCACCTTCCAAGGTAGGAGCGTTTGTATATACCAACAACACATCTGGCTTAGATTCATGGAATCGCCCAAATGCCGGATTGTATTGGTATAATCCTCAAGGAGCAACGGCGGATGACAAAATAACACCTGTTTATCAAGAAGGCTTTCAACCAACAAACATCGTTGCTGTGGATATTGAGAGCCTCGGGATTTATGAAGATTCTGACAACGGGGTTGATAAGCCGATAAAATTGATTTATTTGCCGCAACGAGAATCGCATAATTCAATAATCTCTTGCTACGAAATGAACAAATCTGTTGACAGTAACGGGATTTTTACGGGATTTTCAAATATGAAGCAGGATCGTCAAACAGCGCAGAAAAATTTTGTTTTTCATTTTATCAATGGGGATACCCATATGAATTTTTTAAAGCAAGCAGGGAATTACTATTTTGTCTCGCGTCTGAATGCAAAGCGTTCCTCTTTGAAGCCAGGAGAAACCCTTCCCTTGCATCCCGATAATCGGGCGCGTTATCGCAGGGAAACAATTACAAAAGTCGGAGATACATTAAAATCTGGGAACGTCAATTTTGATATAGCATTAGACATGTCAACACTCCAATGGGAGCCTTACAGCATGCAGCCGTTCCGGTTGCCGGGATTTGAATCGGACATTTGGCTGGGGTTGGTAACAATGTTCGGGACATCAACCGATGAACAAGTTGCATATCGGCAGCGTACAGAACTGGCAATATCGAATAATGGGCAGGACTGGCGATATTTAAAACCAGGTGTTCCATTCTTGGATAATGGCACCGATCCGCAAAGCGATGACCATGGATGCATCAATATGGCAAAGCCGGTATTGGCGGGAAGATATTCTTCATCGCCTTTTGATTTGCTGTACTTTTATGCAGCATCCAATCAATTGCATGTAGCTGGCCGAAATTCCGGGGTCTCATTGGCAATTGGCAAATCCGGCAAATGGGCAGGCTTGTCTTCCGATTCGTCAACAAAGACATTTTATTCGAATATTCCGGAATCTTCCTTGCCTACTGATAACAACAGCCTGGTTAAGATGTCTTTGTATGAAGCTTTAAGAGACGGGGCAACATATACTCCAATGGTACTATCCAGTGTTAGTGAGGATCCAAGGGGAAAAGATATATCCCAGTTAGAAAATTATGCATTGGTCTCTTTATACGCATATGACAGGACAAAAGCACATGGACAGGGATTGCTTTTAGCCTCGACTTTAGGAAGTTCTGCCCAAGGGACTCAAACCATATCAGATGATTATGAGTCCGTTGGTGTGGTAAACGGTGTTAACAAACACACTAAAGATTTGTTGTTTAATTATATGAAATATCGGTCTGAACAGGAACCACAAAAGATAATATCGCTAAAAGAAGACTTGGGTTCTGTTCCTATTGTTTTATCTGCAACGGTAAAAAATGCGGTTCTCTATGGAATAAAATTCGTGAATGGGAATGGTCATGAGACGGATATGATAAATACAACGGAATCAAGTTCCCACAGAGGGAACCGCTATTGGGTATTTGAGCCACAATCCCCTACTTCTCCTTGCCTCACAGAGGATTTTTCAAATATAGGACAGACGGTCAATGGTTTTATTCCGACAATTTCGCCAAAAGGATCGATAGCCGTGCAAGCAACTCCCGTGGAGGTTGCTGGAAGGGAGCAAGTCCTATTACGAATGTATGGGGATGAGAGTAACAATATAGGTATATATTATCTACCCAATGGTTCTTTCTTATATAGGGTATTGTTGCATGGGACAGAATTTGCTTCAATGACAATCTCCCCTCCAGAGGGCCAGAGTTTCAATAATCGCCCAATTGTGCTTACTGTGGAAGCATTGAGCGCACGGGAGCGCAAATATGGGGTATCTACTGGGGAAGACGCTGCGGTATTCCGTGTTTCTTGCCCCTCTTTGCAGTTCGAAAAAGTCGTTCAGCAGGATATTTTATGGAAGTGGAAAAGAGAATATCCAACACCAAGTGATAGTGCAAACGCCAGAGCCAATGCCTACGCCCAATTCTCCGCATTTATTGCGGGCATGAAGAAAATAACGGTCGGAGCAAAAGACGATAGTTGCAGCTTTCGATTTATGGGAAATGTGCATAAAGTTGAGATTGCTGAAAGCCTTCCTGATTCAGAATCTGATTTTTGGTCAAGTGTGAACGGAAATATGGAGGCTATTAGAAATGAAGAATATTAATATATGACATTATGAAAAGGTTGATTGTTTTTATTTTAGCCGTGGTTGCAATATCTCCTGCTGCCGTTTCACAGACATATTATCATATGTGGAGAGGGCTTGGAGATTCTGGACGACCGGAATGGATTGCCAATACGGCAACAGGATATCCCTTTACGGGAATTCAGTTTACAACAGCTCATTGTTTCCGTGGCTGTGTAAACGGTTCTGGTCGATGGCTTTTTTGGGATCCGCAGGACGCAGTAAGAACATCTGCGCATGTGGGTGCAATAAATGAAAGATTGAACAGTATAGGAACTGCGGCTGCAGGTACCCATGCTTCAATGGTGGCCAAGCGTTGGCTGTTGGGCGATATTTCAACATCCGACTATATAAGTTCCTATTATGGCTATGGACGGAATGGAGATGTTATTCTTTCATGTCAAATGCCCAAATGGCTTCGCTTAAATTCATACAGCGGTATAGCTATGTGGGGAAATGGCGGAGGGGTATGGAACGAATCCCCGTCCCTGTTTATTGGTAATACATACATAAAGTCCGAATTGCCTTTTCGGATCCATGAGGCTTCAATGATACATATTAGGAATGATATTTACACCTCATTAAGCCTGAACTCCTCCGAAAGTGCTGCTTGGTTCGGCACAACAAGTCGACATGGAATGGAAGTTGGAACAAATGAGAAATCTGCTATATATATCGGAGAAGACCAGAATCTGTATTTGGGATTTGAACAAGTCAAGGCTGATTCAATAGGTACAGATCTTAAAACGAAATACAATGTATTCGTAAAAAAAGGAATTCTTTCAGTGGATTATGCCATCGCCCCAAATGAAACCTGGTCTGATCATGTATTCAAAGAAAACTATAAACTAAAGGCTCTTGGTGAAGTGGAAGATTTTATTAAGAGGAATGGTCATCTTCCAGATGTACCCACTGCTGAAGAAATCAGGGAAAAAGGATATTCCCAGCATGAAATTAATAAAATATTGCTCCAAAAAATAGAGGAACTTACATTATATGCTATCCAACTTCAAAAGCGTATTGATATACTGGAAACAAATAAGAAATAATGGTAAAAACTGAAAAAAGAAAAGTAGTATGAAAAAGATAATTCCGATCCTTACGTTAGTATTTGCTTTTACAAATAGCGTTTATTCACAGACGTATTATAATATGTGGCGTGGGCACGGTGATTCTGGACGACCGGAATGGATTGCCAATACAGCGATGGGATATCCTTTTACGGGAATTCAGTTCACAACCTCAGACCTGTTTAGAGGAGCCGTGACTGGTAGCGGCCGATGGCTTTTTTGGGACCCTATGGATGTTGTGACATCTTCACAGAATGTTAATTTTATCAATAACAACCTAAACAGTATTGGGCATGCAGCGGCAGGAACCCAAGGTTCAATTGTTGCCAGTCGTTACATAATGACCGATCTTTCATCTTCTGGAAGTATAGACTCGTATTATGGATACGGAAGAAATGGTGATGTTATTTTATCCTGTCAGATGCAGAAGTGGCTACGGTTAAACTCCTATAGTGGAATTGCCATGTGGGGAAACGGAGGTGCGGAATCGAATGACAATCCTTCGCTAATAATAGCAGGAAACTATATAGAAGCCCAATTACCCTTTGTGCAAAAAAATGGAGCCATTACCCTTATCCGAAATAACATAACCACTCAATTGAATCTTAACGGAAGCAATTCCGCCGCATGGTTTGGGACAACATCCAATCATGGAATCGAAATAGGAACGAATGGTAGCTCTGCCATGTATATAGGGAATGGGCAAAACCTGTTTTTAGGGTTTGACAAAATTAATGCGGATGCAATAAGCGATGCTTTAAAAACAAAATACAATGTATTTGTAAAAAAAGGTATATTATCCGTTGACTATGCCATTGCACCCATAAACACATGGTCCGATTTTGTTTTTAAACAAGATTATCATTTGAAACCCCTCGAAGAAGTTGAGTCCTTCATTGAAGAAAATGGGCATCTTCCAGATGTCCCTTCTGCTGAAACGGTCAAACAAGAAGGATATTCACAACATGAGATTAATAAAATTCTTCTTCAAAAAATTGAGGAATTGACGTTATATACTATTCGGCAACAAAAGGAGATAGAAAATATGAAAAGAGACATTCAAAAGACAGATAAATAGGTGAGAAAAACAGCGGTGTTAGTGCGAAAAGTTAAAACATTGTACGGGTTGTTTATGAGTCTATATCATGGCCTTTCTTGGAATCAAGCAAAAATACTAATCGTATGGTGAATGTCGAACAGATTTGATGTAATCAAAGAAAATCTGAGGATTGACATATTCTCCCTTTTGACGAATAGTGATGTGCAAATGTCCCCCGGTACTGCGACCTGTATTGCCGGTGATACCTACTACCTCCCCAGCATTGACTTCCTGGCCTTTCGATACAGACGTCTGCGAGAGGTGGCAATAACTGACGGTAAAATTTCCATGCTGAAGGGTGACATATTTTCCGGACACCTTATTCTGCCCAACAGCAATGATTTTCCCCTGCATCATGGCAAATACCTTGGCACTCCGGGCATGAAGGTCAATGCCGTTGTGAAACTTTCTCTTCCCTGTGAAAGGATCCTTGCGATAACCGTATGGAGAATTGACCTTGATATGTGAGAGCGGATAGCATACGCTTAGATAGCGAGCTACCTGCTCTTTCTTTTTTGTGTCCGCACTTGACAATGAAACCTTGTCGGGTACGGACTTCTCGTTTTCAGAGGCGATGCTTTCGGGTGTCGCCTCTGTTTCGTTTGTCGTCCGGGTGGGATTTTCAACAGTGACTTTATAGCGATTACCCGGACAGGAAACCGTATTGAACTGCGCTTTTGCATGGTTTCCGGACAATAGCAAAAGAAGGGCTATAAGGATTCGTGTTTTACTCATAGATGCAAATGTAGGAACAGTTCTCCGACCGAGCCAAAAGATGTCTTGATTTACCTCTAAAATATAACATTAAATAAGTTTAGAGTATGAATACTACACCATAATCATACTTAAAGCATAAATAAACACAAATAATCAGGCTATTTAGAACCACAGGAATCGAAGTATGAACAATAGTATATACCTTTGCCAAAGTATAATCAAAATATCATATTAAAATATGAAACAAGTACGATTTGAATTTGAAGAACTGCCTTACGAAACCCTCTCGCAGTTCGGACTCACACGGGAGATGATTGAAGACCTTCCTATGCACATCTTGGAAGAACTCAGCCACGGCAGGCACTCGCCTGTACTTCCCATCAAGGTAAACGATGATAACGGAAACACGGTCACCGACCGTAGCCGATTCGCTTTCGTGCGCAAGGAGAACGGAGAAGCCGATGTCGTGTTCTACCCGGTGCTGAAGAAATCCTCCTTGGAGAAGTACAGCGAGGAACAACAGAAGCAGCTCCGTTCCGGCAAAGTCATCCTTGCCGACACGGTAACGACTGACGGGCGAAAGACAAAAGCATTCGTACAGATCGATATCGAGACCAATCAGGTCATGTCCGTCCCCACGCAGGTCATCGCCCGGAACCTCCAGGTGATGGCAGAAGAACTGAAACTCAGCAATGCCGAAATCAAGTTAATGCAACAGGGGGAACCGCTGACCTTCGTCATGGAAGACGAGCCTGTAACAGTCGGCATCAGCCTGCACGAGAAGGACGGCATCCGCTTCTGCCAGGGAGACGCCAAGAAATGGAGCGAGCAGACCAAAAGAGAATGGGATAAATACACATTCGGCTGTTACGGTTGCTGGATGATGGACGATGACGGCAATCTCGACTATATTCCGGAAGAGCAATACACGGAAGAACTCTGGAACGAGCAGAAAAAGAGTGCCCAACGCAATATGGGTGCAGGACTTCACAAGTAAAACCTTTCAAACACTGTAATTATGGCACAAAACACCTATTATCCCGAAGAAGTGCTCATTGAGAAGATGGAGCGCGGAGAATACGGCTGGCTGGATTACGTCAACCACTTTTCTGCCGAATGGCAGGAAGAACTGGTGGAATACTGCAAGGCGCACTCGCTCACGATTGACGATACGGCAGCCGAGCAATTCGTCCACTACAAGAGTGAACAATTAGAAGCCGCCATGGAAAGCGGTGAAGCATAAACACGGACTATGGCAATACGAAGCAACACAAACCCGATGAGACCGGACTTGCAACCCGAAATGCGCGCTCTTTTGATGCGCGACGGTATGCAAGCCCAAGTCGTACCTGTGGGTGACAGCTACCAGCTGGTAGTACAGGGGCACGATTCCCCACTGTTACGATACCCCATCAGCAGGCAGCAGATGCAAGCCCTGACCGACTGGGGAACGAACTATGCCAACAAGAAAGCCTACGAGACCTTCACGGACATCGTAAAGGACGATTTTGATATGCCCCGCAACTTCGTCCACGCACGCAACGCCAACGGTCGTGTGGCAATGGGACTTCACGGCTACCGTATCGGCATCGGTGAGTATGGCAGGGTCGGCAGGTACGGTATGCCCTCCCCTTTCCTCGGATGGACTCCCAGACAGCAGGAAAGCTATCACTTGCGCAGGGTCGGCGGCCGGCTTTTCTATGCAGGTACGCCTATGGTGGCAGAACGCCCGGACGGACGGATGAAACCCGGTGAAATGCAATCCGGCGGTTACGGATTCTACTACAAGGGGCATCGACAGTCACAAGAGCAGGCGCAACCAGTCCGGCAGGATGTCTTGCAGGATTTGCAAGCAGTCATCACCCCGATGGTAAACAAGCCAAGAAGCGAAGAACCGGCAAAGCCTTACAAGGAGCTGATTACCTCACCCGTCTATTTTTCCAATGAGAAATGGCAGGAATGCCTTTCGTCACACGGTATCATCGTGGATGCGGAAGCCGGGACACTGACCGTCCAGTCGGAAAAAGTCAGTGCCGATATGGTCTATGACCTGACAGAAGAGGAATTATCCGCACTGACCTCCAATTCCATTGAAGAGCATCCGGTTGAGAAACGCCTGGAGATTCTGAACAATGTCATTCAAAATGACTATTCCGATAAAGTCACATTGGAATCGCTGAACAGCAAGGAGCGCATCAGCATTGCCCTGCACCCCGAAGTGGAGCAGGATCTGGCTATGCGTAACCGGCAGGAACAGGACTTGCTCCTGCCATTGGAATCCGATAACAGCCTTGCACCGCACTCTGCCGAACAGACCGTACTGCAAGAAGACGAACATATCATCAGAGAGCCACAAGAAGTAGCCTTGATTGACGGACGGGACTTGTCATATATCAACGAAAACAAAGGCTGGTACCGGGAAGGAGAACACGGACGTGAGGTGGAAGTGGAAGCCATCGCCGTACAACCGGCAGAAACGGAAGGCAAATACAAGATGACCGCCATTATCAACGGAGAACCCATCACCCATGAAATCAGTCAGAAACAGTACGACAAGTTCCTGGCAGTCGATGACTACCACCGCATGAAGCTCTTTTCCAAGATATTCAACGAAGTGGATATGAAGACCCGTCCCGAAATGAGCAGCGGGTTGGGGACGAAGATATTCGCCGCACTTGCCGCAGGTGCGGTAGTGCTGTCGGATGTCGCCCACGGGCTGCACCATCCCTGTCCTGAATTTTACGGAGAGCGTTTCAGTTCCGCACCCCGTCCTTATTTCAAGCCGGGAGTGGACTCGCCGATGGATGTGGCTGCAAGGAACTTTGAAGCGCAGATGAACAAGGAGGTGGCAGAGATGCGCAGAGGATTTTAAGGAATAAAAGGAACACGGAAATGGCAAGCGGAGAACTGACATACGATGACTTCCTGCAACGGCTGGACATTCAGGATATACTGATGGACGCAGGCTATCACCTGAACAAGCGTGACGGCTTGCGTTATCCGTCCTATATCCGCACGGACGGTAACGGCACACGCATCCGGGGTGACAAGTTCATCGTCACGCCGAACGGCAAATGCTGTTTCCAGCCACCACAGCAAAAGCTCTATAATATCATATCCTTTATCAAGGCATTCCCTGAGAAGTTTGCGGAACACCGGAACGGCGTCTCTCCCGACAGGTTGGTCAACCTTGTCTGCAACAGGCTGTTGAACCAACCCATCAATGACAGACCTTTGCGCATCATCCAACCCCGACGGGAAAACACTCCGTTCAGGCTGGATGATTACGACATCCACCGTTTTGACGTGAAAGACAGGGAGACCCACAAGCGTTTTTATCCCTACTTCAAGAACCGTGGCATCGACATCTTCACACAACGGGCTTTTGCCGACCATTTCTTCCTGGCTACCAGACACCGTTCAGACGGTTTGGCGTATGCCAACCTTGCCTTTCCGCTGGTACTTCCCAAAGAGCCGGACAAGATTGCAGGACTGGAGGAACGCGGCCGTCCCAAGATGGACGGTAGCGGAAGTTACAAGGGTAAAGCCGAGGGCAGCAACAGCAGCGAGGGCTTGTGGATAGCCAATTTCAGCGATGAATCTTTGCAAAAGGCAGGCGGCGTCGCGTGGTTTGAAAGTGCCTACGACGCAATGGCTTTCTACCAGATACACAGGAATGATTTTCGGGACAACCCAGACCTTTCCAAGAAAAGCGTGTTCGTCTCCACGGGTGGCACTCCCACCGATATGCAGATTCGCGGTATGCTTTCCGTCACTCCGGATATAAACCACTACTTGTGTTTCGACAACGACAGTGCCGGGCGTGAGTTCGTGAAAAAGTTCCAAGCCATAGCGAAATCCATACACATCAATTCCGACCGTATAAAAGCCTTTCCCTTGATGCCCTGTTACAAGGACTGGAACGACGCCCTGCTTGGCAAGACAAGCGAGGAATACCTTGACAGCATCAAGGACGCGATTATCCCATTGGGAGCACCACTCGGTACCACAGGATGTGCAACTGACAAGGAAGAAGAACACCGACAACCAAATATGCACAGATAAGAGCCATGCAACAACCGATATACAGAGAGATTTCGCTACGACCGCAAACGGCACAGTTCTTCATTGACGAACTGCCCTTGCTGTTGATCTGTCCCGTGGGACTGGTCTATGGAGGAATGGAGAACGCCCCTCTTGCATCTATCGCCACCCTCTTTGCCGTTCTCCTTTCCCTCATTTTGATTTACCGGCTTATATACCTGAAACGCATACGCTATCACATCGGTAGCGAACAGCTGACTGCCGAGCATGGCGTGTTCCAACGCAGTATCGGTTACATCGAATTGTACCGTGTGGTGGACTTCCACGAACAGCAGAGCTTGTTGCAGCAGATTTTCGGGCTAAAGACTGTCACGGTGTTGTCTATGGACAGGACCACGCCCAAGCTGGAATTGACAGGTCTGCCCAAACGAATCAATATCGTGGATATTATCAGAGAGCGTGTAGAGTTTAACAAACAACGAAAAGGAATCTATGAGATCACCAACCATTAAAATAGCGATGCTCCTATTCGGCATCATCTTGTCTGTCACGGCGAAGGCGCAGATTGTCACCACCAATCCGTTGGAATATGTGGCATTGGCAGAAGGCAACGAATTGATTCTCGGCAAAGTCAAAGACCAGATGGACGGGCAGAAGAAAACCGCCCTTTTGCAGAACACCATTGCCGCAGAGTTCGAGCAGATGCGCCAGTGGGAGAAAAAATACAACAGCTACCTTAAAACGGCAAGCGGTTTCGCATCCTCGCTGAAAGCCTGTACCCACCTGTACAATGACGGTGTTAGGATTTTTATCTCGCTATGCAAGTTGAAGAAAGCCATCAGCGACAATCCACAGGGCATTGTCGCCGCGATGAGCATGAACAACCTGTATATCGAGACCGCAACCGAACTGGTGACGGTATTCTCCCTGCTCCGTGATGCCGTGGCAAAGGGAGGCAAGGAGAATATGCTTACGGGAGCGGAACGGAGCCAGACCCTATGGGCATTGAACGACCAACTGTCCGCATTCCAAAAGAAACTCAATCTGCTTTACCTGAGCATCAGGACTTACACGATGACGGACGTATGGAACAACGTGACGGCAGGTATGCTGGACAGGAACAATGGTGAAGTGGCACGAATGGCAATGAACAGGTGGCGCAGGGCAGCAACGGTAAGATAAAAAGATGGAGGAAAGAGAAAATGAGACGGGCAATCTTTATCATAATCACACTGCTGTGCATAGGCGTGAAAGTCCACGCGCAGATAGACCCAACCCTTGCCGGAATGGTTCTCATCTATACCGAAAAGTCCAAGAAGACCTTGAAGAACCAAGAGAAAATCATGCTCCTGCAAACCACCGGCCACATCTGGACGAAAGAGGAGGTGGAAGCCGTCACCGACCTGCAACGGGAGTTCAATGACTACCTGGATTCATTCCGTTCGGTCATCAGTTATGCCGCACAGATATATGGCTTCTATCACGAGATAACCCATCTCACGGAAAACATGGGAGAGTTCACCGGGCAACTCAGGAAAAGTCCGGCCAATGCCGTGGCAGTGGCACTCTCCACGAACCGGAACAAGATATACCGGGAACTGATATACAACTCCGTGGAAATTGTCAATGACATACGCACGGTCTGCCTGTCTGACAACAAGATGACGGAAAAACAGCGGATGGAAATCGTGTTCGGAATCCGTCCCAAACTGCAACTGATGAACAAAAAGCTGCGATGGCTGACCATGGCGGTGAAATACACCTCGATGGGTGACGTGTGGGCAGAAATCACGGAACGGGAACAACCCAAAGCCAACAAAGCAGAGATAGCCAGATCTGCCATGAAACGGTGGAAACGAAGCGGAAAGGCCGGTGCTTTTTAAACATAATGAGAATATAAAAACAAAAAGATATGGGATTCTGGAGTTCATTATTAAAGACAGGCGGCAAAGCCGCAGGAGCGACAGGCAAAGCCGTTGGCGGAGCCGTATTGCACCCATCACAGACCTTGCGAGGGGCAGGAAGCGCATTGAAGACGGCAACCGTAGGAGCCGCGGCCGGATATGTCGGCTGGGAGAAACTGACCACCGACAAGAGCGTGGTGCGCATCGTGAGCGACGCCGTCATAGGAGAAGACACCACCAACGCCATCAGCGGCACGGCGAAAGCGGCTACCGAAACGGTAAACAAACTTACCGGCAAAGCCGAACAGACTTTTGACAGCGTGAGCCAAGCATCAAGTTCGCTCTCTTCCACGCTCGATGGAGCGTCCAATTTTTTAAGCGGTGTTTCCAACGGGAATGCCGGGAATATGTTAGGCAAATTTTTCAGCAACCTCGCGCATGGCAAAGTATCGGGATTAAGCATAGCCGGATTGATTGCCGGGGCATTCCTCGTGTTCGGACGTACAGGCTGGCTCGGCAAAATAGCCGGTATCTTCTTGACCATGATGATGATTGGCAACAACACCCAACGCCAGCAAGAAGTGTCCGTTACCGACAACCAGCGTCAAGCCCGTCCACAGCAGGAACAGGAGGAACAGACCCATAGCGGAGGAATGAGAAGATAAGACAGTCATAACACAATACTATTCTACAAATGAAATACACGGAAGAAATGATTCTACAGTCCCCAAGTGGCTATTGTATGCCCTTCGAGGAAGAGAATAATAAAGAAGTAACATTGTCAAAAGGTTACGGGGAACAGAATGATGCCGTCACCGGAGAGACTTCCTTTCATCACGGCATAGACTTCAATGCCAGTCACCGCCCTTTGGCGGCAGTGGCAAGCGGTGTCGTGTCAAGTATCGGTACGGACAAAGAGCATGGTGTATATATTGTCATACGCTACGGCAAATACGAAGTGACCTATGCGCATCTTGCTAATATATTCATCCGTTTCGGACAAAAGGTAAAAGCAGGTCAGACGGTAGCCATCAGTGGAAACGACCTTCACATGGAAGTGGCGTTTGACGGCGAGGAACTGAATCCGATAGAGTTCCTGACCATGCTTTACGGCAATATCCAGGCACTCGGCAAATCGGGACACGGTGCGGCACACGAGTTCACTCCGTTTGACGGTGAGATCAAAACAAGGTACGACCGTGACAAGGAGGAAATCGAGGAACTGATGCTCCGCTTCCTTCCCGTCTATATGGAAGACCTGTTCCGTGGCGAGTACATCGTACCCGAATATACAGAACAGTCCCTGCGTAATGTGTTCACCGTGGGAGCGGCCAAGAACTACTTCTTTGAGTCGATGCCGAGCATGGCGAACCCTTTGGGCATAGGTAGCCGTGCCTTGCCTTTGGCGGGCAAGGTACAGAATCTCCTGATAGCGGATTTTCTGAATTATCTCGCTCTCAGGCACAATGTCTATCTCTCCACCATGAGCGAGGAAGTAAAAAAAAACTTCAATCCGAGGCAGTAGCCGGCAGTGGCATTATCGACCCTTTGTCGGAACTGGAGATAGACGTACAGAGCTTCGATATTCCGAGAATGGTGTCCGTCTATCCCGACCGTGCCGGAGTCCGATGGTGGACGAAGGCATGGTTCAATAACCGGGAGGAGGGCGAACATTCCGTAGAAATCGACCGGATAGCCGCCATCCGTTTCATTCAGAACCGGATAGAAAAGGATGAATGGCTGGAAGAGTTCTTCCCCAAGCAGATGGAGATATACCACAACGCCATAGAACAAACCAAGGAACAACTGTTGAACCAATTGAATTATTAGCATATGGGCGAAATCAAACATACAGCACGCTTTGCGGAGATAGAAAGGATATTCGGTGATTACTTCAATAGTCACCTTGCACCTGTCATGCGAGACACGCAGAACTATCTCAACCGCAAACAAGCGGAGGAAATGGCTGCATATTCCACCAGTGCAGCCGGCATCCTCGGTTCTATGGCGGCAGCCGGTAATCCGATGATGGATCCGTACCAGACACTGAAAGTGACCGGGGAATGGAACTCCAAGACCACGGAAGACTATCTGGAAATGTGCAAGGAGAAGATTGCAAACAATAAGGAGATACAGGCAGACCTCGCATTGTTGGCAAACGAGTGGCGTTCCGCCGTGGTGGATGAAATCGGCAGGGAAAGATATGATGAACTGTCCGGGCAATTAGGTGGCGACCTCGCTTACGCATATACGGAATACCGTATCGGAGAGTTGATGATGGGCAAGATGGTCAAAGACAACATGCCCAAGTCTTCCGCTGAATACATCATGCACAAGGCGGCACAGAACACGCTTTTCGGGCTGTCATACACATTGAACCAGTCACAGCTTGCCGCAGAAATCGAGCGACGTGGGGAAGCAGCCTACCAGCCGTCCAAACTGGAAAAAGGGACAGGCAAAGTCATCGGTGCAAGCATCGATGCCATATCACTTGGCGGTGCGGGAAGCTGGGCGAACTTCGCCAAATTTGTCGGGGTTGACCTGGCATTTTCAGCACTGACTTCCTCCAAGGACAAAACAGAAAATACAGCATCCGTTGAAGATTGCATCAGCAAGGGCGTATTCGGAAGTGAGAGGAATGTCTTTGACAGATTCCGTAAAGAAGCCAAGGAAATTCGAGCCAATGACAATCCTTATATCATCGCCACCAATGAACGGCTGACCAAGAAGATTCCCGTGCAGAGTTTTGATTTCAGGGACTGGATGAGCCATAACGCCCAAACGAAAATGCCGTTTGATTTTATTGCCGGCCAAAAGATAAAAGATGAGCGATACAAGGATATTCCGATGGTCATCGCTCCGGAATACATGGAAACTTATTTGCAGGATATGGAGAAAAAAGAAGAGGCTAAAGGTCAATCCGCGCTTGCAAGCAATCCGGGACAATCGGGAAACACCCATACCGCACAATCCGTCCAACAAGCCAATGAAATGGAAACGGCAGAAGAATCAAGGGAAGATAGAGCCATTAAATCAGGACAGAACCGACAGGCAGGACAGCAAACCGCCAATGCCAACGAAAACGGCTGGGGCGATTTTTTCTCAACCTTGGGATTGAGTGGTATGGGAGATGTTGGCAAAAACTTGGGCTATGTATTGGCTATGCTGCCCGACATTTTGGTGGGGATGTTCACGGGCAGGACAAAATCATTGGATTTGGGAGACAATGTACTGCCTATCGCCAGCATCGTCGCCGGCATATTCATCAAGAATCCTATTCTCAAAATGATGATGATCGGACTGGGCGGTTCCAATTTGTTGAACAAGGCAGGACACGAGGCATTAGGATGGGAACGGAATGAAGATAACGGTTTGAAGGATGGAAACCGTTCCGTCCGATACCGGGTCTACGCGGACGAGCCGCTGAATCCACGGATTTCCGGTCCGATACTGCAAGGGAACAACCTTATCGCGACCATAGACCATGTACCCTGCACCATCCAGTTGCCAGAAAAAGTGGTGTCAGCTTACAATACCGGGGCATTGCCGCTTAATACCCTTGCCAATGCCATCCTTGCCAAGAGCGACCGTACCCAACAACTGATGTCGCAGAATTACGAAGAGAGCGACAGGGAAACGATTGTGCATACCAGAGGAATACAATAAAAACAGCAACAGATATGAAAGAGAAATCACAGTTTGAGAAAAATGCCGCCGACAAACAAGTGGAACTGCTCTCCGGGGCGTTAAACGGAGCGGTCAGCGCGGGCGGCCACTGGCTCAATGCCACAGGTAAGTGCTATCCCAAGTTTTATCCGGCAGGCGTGGCGGTCAGTCCGTTCAACGCCCTGTTCATGGCTCTGCACTCGGATAAGAACGGATGCAAGAGCAACCTCTTCACTTTATATAGCGAAGCAAAGGCAAGAGGCGAATCCGTCAAGGAACACGAAAAAGGAGTACCGTTCCTGTTCTATAATTGGAACAAGTACGTGAACAGGAACAATCCCAACGAGGTCATATCAAGGGATGACTACCAAAGACTTTCTCCCGAAGAGAAGAACCGATACAAAGGCGTCCACAACAGGGAGATACGCACATTGTTCAATATCGACCAGACTTTGCTGCCCCACGTTGACAGGAAAGCATACGATGACGCGTTGGCAAAATACGGCAACAGTATCGAGCAAGGATTCGGAGAAAAGGAATTGCGCGAACTCAGGCCGAAATTCAACGCCTTCGTACAGTCTATTTCGAGAAATCTGTCACCGGTTCGCACGGATGGCAGCGGTGTGGCGCATTATGATAGCCAGAAAGACGCGATATATATTCCACGACAAAAGGATTTCGCACATTACACCGATTACGCGCAGGAAACCCTTCGGCAAATCATAGCAACCACCGGACACCAGCAACGCCTTGCCCGTGAGGGAATGGTGATGAAGAACGGTGTTCCTCCTACCGAAGATGCCGTCAAGCAGGAACGGCTGATTGCCGAAATCGCTTCGGGTATCAAGATGCTGGAAATGGGACTTCCGGCCCGGTTGTCGGACGAGAGTGTCAAACTGGTGGATTATTGGAACCGTGAACTGAAAGAGAACCCTTGTCTGATAGATGCCATCGAGAGCGATGTGAACAATGCGCTGGAAGTGATACGCAAAGCGGAACGGGGCGAGAAAATCGAGTATGCTACCTATCGTAACCACCGCCAGACAGAACAGATGCGGGAGCAGATGCCTAAGCATTTCTTCGTGGCTGACGAAATCAAGAAGCATCCCGACAAGGAAAACAAGACCATTGTCCTGGTTATTGACAAACAAGGCAAGAGTGCCGATGTGATACTCCCTGCCGGTGCATCCTTGGAGGTGAACAACGAGATCAAGGGAATGAGCAAACAGCGCATACAAAGCGCATTGGAGAAAAGCGGCATTGAAAAAGTGCGTTTTTATAATCCGGACGGTGCGTTGGGCTACCGTCCCGATGACCGTTACTTCGCCGAAAAGCAGATAGAGGTGGCGCGTCTGAAAAACTGGGCATTGGAAACGCTCTCCACCATCGATGCGCACCCCGCGGTGAAGCAAGCTGACAAACCATGGTTTGAGAAGATACAGATGGTACAGGATGACAAAAACCGCTGGGCTTTATTCATCAAGCCGGAAGGAAAAGCCGGTTACAGCGTCTATCCCGAAAAGGATGACCTGAACCGTTTCTTCACCACGCTGAAACAGTCATTGGATAATATAGACAAGGTGCGTGGAGAACTGGCAAGAAAATACTATGCCCTTGCCGAGAGCAAGCCGGATCTAAAAGTGGACCTGTTCCACACGGCAGATGAAAGCATTGACTTGAACCGCATACAACGAGTGGCCGTGTTCAAGACAAAGAACGGGGCGATACTCTGCGCTCCCACCATTGACAACCGGAAGCCACAGCCCCGAAGCGTCACACCACAGCAATGGCAACGGATGTGGGTCGCCGAGGACAGGAACAGTTTCAAACAGCATCTGGCGGCAACGCTTTTCGCGGACGTGCTGAACAAGAGCCAGACACAGGAACAGACCTCTTCCGAAAAACAGGAGGAGGAAGTGGAAACGAAAATCAGCCGTAACGAGGAAATCAAGCACGACCAGCCTAAAGAGGAAGTTGAAGAAGAGGAAGAGGTTTCAAAAGGAATGCACCGATAAACAGACAAAGTAATGAGCAAGAATAAAGAATATGCGGAAAAATACGCCGTTTTTGCGATGGAACAGATGCGCAAATACGGCATCCCGGCTTCCGTGACCTTGGCACAAGGCATACTGGAGAGCAGCAACGGACAAAGCCGTCTGGTCCTGAACGAAAACAACCATTTTGGTATCAAAGCCACTCCGGGATGGATTGCGCAAGGTGGCAAATACGGCATTTACACCGATGACAAGCCCAACGAGAAGTTTTGCAGCTACGACAACGTGGGCGATTCTTACGAGCATCACTCCAAATTCCTTGTAGAGAACAAACGGTACGCGGAATGTTTTGACCTGTCTCCTGACGATTACAAGGGTTGGACGGAAGGACTTGCCAAGGCCGGGTATGCAAGTGGCAGCAATTATGCCCATAGTCTGCAAAAAATCATTGAAGCAAACGGGCTGCAGAAGTATGACCAGGTTGTCATGACCGAAATGAAAGCACAAGGATTGGAAACAGGAACCGGGCAAGCAGTTACGACAAACGCCTATTCATTCCCTGTCGAGCGCGAAGAGTTCTTGTTTGTCACTTCACCGTTTGGTATGCGTACCGACCCCATGGATGCTGACAAACAGCAAATGCACAAGGGTATGGACATCCGCTGTAAGGGCGATGCGGTGTTGGCTACCGAGAATAACGGCAAAGTGGTGGCGGTAAACCAAAATGCCAAAACTGCCGGAGGCAAGTCCGTAACCATTGAATACGAGAGGGCTGATGGTAGCAAGATACAGAACACTTATATGCACCTGTCTTCTGTTGATGTCAAGGTGGGTGACAAGGTGCAAGCCGGACAGAGACTTGGTATGTCAGGCAACACCGGCACACGGACTACGGGCGAACACCTGCATTTCGGAGTGGCGCAGATTACCGCTGACGGACAAAAACGAGACATTGATCCCGCAATCTATCTGGCAGACATCGCTCAAAAGGGAAACATCAAGTTGCAAGCCTTACATAATGGCAACGACCTGTTGGCTAAATACAAAACAGAGGTTACTGCCACTCCCCAGGAAACAAAATCACAAAGTCCTGAAGAGTGGATGAAAAAACTGTTATCATCGGAAGACAGCGGTGTCGGACTTTCAGGAACGAATGACCCGATTATGGATATGGTGGTCAAAGCCTTTTCCTCGCTGATGATGCTGGCGGTAGTAATAGACAACAAGAACGAAGAGGAGCAAAAGGAAGCAATTTCAGATATGACAAGCAACCGAAAAGTAGAGCTGACTTCATTGCTGCCCCACATGAAAAGTTGCGCTCTTGTCATCGGAGAGAACAACAAAGCCGTATTGCAGGCAGACAACGGTATCGTGCAAGTCTCACGGGAACTCAGTACCGTTGAATTGAGCCGTCTGTCAGCGACTCTGAATAATCCTGAACTCTCGGAGGAAAGCAAACGGATGCGTGTGGCAGGAATGGTCAATACCATTGTCCTTTCGCAACAGGCTTCACAAAACTTCGAGCAGGGAATGTCGGAACAACAGAGCCGGGAGGAACAAATCAAGAGATAATGAAACGCGTGATGATGGAAATAGGATTGTTGGTCGTCGGACTGTCCATGGCAGCACTGCACACCCTCGTATGCTACAAGCTGTTCGGCTTGGTGGCGACACTCGTGATTGTGGGTGTGCAGGTCGTCATCGCCATCGGGATAGCCTGGATTAAAATCCGTGCGCCCGATTAAAGACGGAACGTATATGCAAGTAGTTCATATTTAATAGGATATTCTGGTCAAATGGTCTTGGTTAAATCAAACTACAAGCAATATGATTAAGTGTAATGTAACAGTGTGCGGAACCATAAGCAAGGCGGCTGTAGTGCGCACCAACAATGAGAACAAGGCATTCACGGCATTTGCCGTAAATTGCGTGATTCCGGCAAGAAACGGTATCGACAAAACGGTGGAAATCTCTGTCGCCAAGGATGGGGAGGAGTACAACCGGGCTGACTATACCGTAGGCAAGAGAGTGGAAATCTCCGGTGTGCTGACTTTCAAGAAGCGTGGAGACAACCTCTATTTCAATATGTCAGCTTCATCGGTCAACCTTACCGTGGCTTCAAACGAGGATGCCATCAAGGGCGAAATCCACTTCCGTGGAAAGACAGGCAAGAACATCGAGGAGAAGACTGATAAGAAAGGCAAGAATTTCTTGCAGTTCTCCGCATTTTCCGCGGAAAAGGTCAATGACGGCTTTGAGTACCTGTGGGTACGCTTCTTGGGCTTTGACCGTGAGCGTGAGGAGTGGTTGCAGCCGCAGACCGGTATCGAGGCCAAAGGTGAACTGGAACTGTCTGTCTATAACGACAAGCTGAATATTGCCTGCAAGGTATCGGAAATGTCGGAATATGTGAAACAGCCGTATAACCCTAACAACTGACAGTCATGGCCGGTTACAGGAAAAACAGCAATGACGGCCCGTCCGCGGAGGACAAGGCTCTTGACCTCTTTGCGGAAATGATGATCGAGCGTATCGAGACCATCAGCAAGGACTGGGCGAAACCGTGGATTACCGAGGGCAGTTTAGGGTGGCCGAAAAATCTGTCCGGACGTGAGTACAATGGGATGAATTCGCTGATGTTGCTTCTCCATTGCGAGAACGAGGGCTACAAGATACCGCGTTTCTGCACCTTTGACTGCGTGCAACGGATGAACAAACCGTCCGAAAAGCAGGCAAAGGAGGGCGTGGAGCTGCCGAGGGTATCTGTGAACAAGGGCGAAAAATCCTTCCCCGTGATGCTCACTACCTTTACCTGCATCCACAAGGAGACCAAGGAGAAGATCAAGTATGACGATTTTAAGAAACTCTCCGATGAAGAGAAGAAGATGTACAACGTATATCCGAAGATGCAGGTATTCAGAGTCTTCAATGTGCAGCAAACCAATCTTCAGGAAGCCCGTCCGGAACTTTGGAACAAGTTGGCGAATGGGGATGCCGTAAAATTGGATGAAAGCGAGAAGATGTCTTTTGAGCCGATGGATGTGATGATCCGTGATAACCGCTGGATTTGCCCGATCAAGCCGATGCACCAGGACAAGGCATATTTTTCCATTTCCAAGAACGAGATTGTGGTTCCTGAAAAGGCACAGTTCAAGGACGGGGAATCGTACTATGGCACGCTTTGGCATGAAATGACCCACAGCACAGGTATTGAGGGTCAGCTTGACCGCATCAAGCCCACTGCTTTCGGTTCGGATGAATATGCACGTGAGGAACTGGTGGCTGAATTAGGCAGCGCATTGGTGGCACAGCGATACGGTATGAGCAAGGCTTTGAAAGAAGAGAGCTGCGCTTATCTGAAATCCTGGCTTGACCACTTGAAGGAATCGCCCCAGTTTATCAAGACCACACTTCTGGATGTAAAAAGGGCAACCTCGCTCGTTACGCAGAATGTGGATAAAATAGTGCAGGAATTGGAACAGAAAAACAAGGTGCAGCAGGATAACGTGCAGCGGAATGAAGTCAAACAGTCCGTACCCGAAGGAAAGGTGTTTTACTCTTCCGTAGCCTATCTGCAATCCACCGATGACACCTCACGGCTGGATGCGCTTCGGGAGAAATGCGATTATGAGGGATTGCTCCGGCTTGCCAAGGAGTATTATGACGGCAATGGGATCAACGAGCAATATACCTTTACCTCCCCACTCCAGAACAAGGGTGATGACCTGCTGGTGGAAGACAAGGATTTTGCCGTGGTCTATAACAACAGCGTGGGAGGAACTTACGAGGTGATGCTGAAATACTCGGAGCCGGAAATCCGTGACCATATTACACGATATGGTGTCCGACTGGCAAGCAGTGACATAAAAGAGGTTGCCAAAGACTTGGCGGCCGAGCGGTTCTCTGCGATGACAAGGCAGCGTACTCCTGTCCTTGAAATGTCGAGCGGAGATATTCTCCATATCGGGTATAACAGGGATGCCGACACCCTTGATGTCGGCACGGCGACCAATGCCGGACTTGCCGTCAGCCACAGTTTCCCATACGACCACGACAATTCGCTTGATTCCAATTTCCAATCCGTCAATGAAAAGCTGAATGAAATGGAGCAATATCAAAAAGAGGAGGTGGAATACAGCGGCGGGATGCACCGCTGAGTATAAAATCTGTTATCTGTTCTGTTCAGCCGTAGAGAGTCGTCCTCTCTGCGGCTGAATTGGTTTTAAGGCATATTCTTCAAGGATGTTCCAGCAAAGTCTTCTGTAATATGATTTGTCCGATAAAGTCATAGTTGTAGCCATTAGATAAATTCAACTTCAAGAGCTTGCAGCAACTCGTATATCTGTTCTTCGGCTTCTTCCATATCCGACACAATATCCTTGATATGATAAGGTGCGCCATTTCTGCCGTGTCCGTCATCGCCAATCCACAAATAGGCTTCATAATCCGGGTCAAAGTCCTCGTAATATCGCTTCATACCGGCAATAAGCGTGTCGATGTCTTCATTCTGCATATCGGCATTGAAATTGAAGTCCTGCCCGTATTTGGTGTAGCATTGAAACTCAAATTGTATACTTGTCTTGTTTTCGTCTTCAACACTTATGCTCCAGCCTTTTTCTTGGGCAATGTCCGTTACTTTCCGTATCTGTTCTTGGGTAGTCATACTCTTTGTTTTTTGTGGGGAGACCTCTCCAATCTCCCCACTGGTTGATTTAATCCGTTATCTCAAAATAATATTCCTGTTCCTCGTCCGACCATTCAGCGGTAATTGCATCCGCTTCCCTCCACAGTTTGTCATAGAGAATGGCTCTTTGGTTGTCTCTCTCGTGCCACTGCCATATCTTGTGATTGAGGACAAGGCAAAGTTCCGTCCAATACTTGTAGTTGTCTTTCCATTCGGACTTGGCTCGCCTGTATGTGTCGGCTATGACATTGTTCCCGAACTTGTCGGCAATGGAGAAGTCCTGCCAAAAGGTAGTTATCGGCTCGTAACCGTTCAACTCTGTTATGTTCCATCTTGGAATAGTGATTTGCAATGCTCCCATACTTGTTATTGTTTATGGTTTTCGTAATACTCTTCGGGCAAATGATAGAGGTAGTTCTCTGCCAAATGGTCTATGGCTTCCGCTGCCAGACGGCACGCCCATTCGTTACGCTGGTCATATCTTCCCTTGTGCCAGTTCTCCGCCAACTGCTCCATAAAGTAGAACATTAGCTTGGCTTTTTCGTTTACCAAATAGCGGTGGTCATCTGCCAATGCCTTGCCCACCTTTCGGGGTGAAGCCATTTTTCCGTTCACATAGTTTGAAAACTCGTCCGCAAAGCGTTTGTCGTTCTCCGACAGTTGATTGTTGTGCTCCATTTCTAATGAATTTTGATGTTAAACATTTTTTCTTTTCCCTTTGCTTGAAGCTGTCAAACTTCGCCACCGGGATATGTTTTATGTGCGTTAAAGACTATGGGTGTAAGGGAGATAAGACAAGTAAACAAACAGGGAGTTAATGAAATACCACTAATGGCACATTCGTGGAAAGCTGTCGTTAAGTCCACTGAATTGTTAGCGCAGGCGGTACTTGGCATTCTACCTCCATAGTACCTTTGCACGATAAAACAATGCCGTGTGGCGTGATGGCCGGCTCTAAGGAGAGCTTTTAAGTTATATAATTGGTTCGTCACTTATATAAAGTCGGCAACAGTCTTTGTTTATTGCCGACTTTATATTATCTTTGCAGCGCAATGATAAATGGGAATTATAGTATAAAACAGTGTATATTGGATTATGCACAAAATCACGAGCGGTTTGGAATCAATCAGTTGGCGACAGAACTGGAAATGAAGATCAACACCGCCCGGCAATATCTCAGTGCATTAGCCAAAGAAAATAAAGTCACACGCATTGGAAACGGTGAATATATGTTTACGGACAAACAAGTCTTCAAGTTCCTTCCTACACAAGCATTAGAAAAGCTATATCGTGAATTAAAAGGGGCTCTGCCATATACCGATTTTTGTATTTACGATGGCAGCATATTCATTCCTTTCCAACATCATGTTTCTGTGAACCATGCTATTTACGTTGAAACTAACAGGGATGCCGTAGATACTGTTTTTGCACGATTAAAAGATTCTCAAAAAATCGTGTACAAACAGCCTGATTCCGTTTTCATGTACGATTATGTAAATTTGCAGGATTCATGTGCTATTGTAAAACCTTTTGTAACAGAATCTCCAACAAATGAAGTTAATGGAGTGATTGTTCCTACTTTAGAAAAACTACTTGTGGACATACAAAAGGATGATGATTTTGATTATATGCGAGGTACAGAGGCATCATATATTTATCAGACTGCCTTTGATTTGTATGTTGTCAACACCCAGAAATTGTTTCGCTATGCCAAACGAAGAGGTGCATACGAAAATATACATTCACTTGTAAAACAACTCCAATTGATATGATAAATAAAGAATGCTTTACGACAAAATGGATCGAGGACAAATCCAAAGAGTTGAACTATCCCGATAAAATTATAATAGAAAAGGTCATTCACGCTTTTTCATTACTGGATATGTTGGCTGGTTCCGGTTGTCCGTTCCATTTCAAAGGAGGCAGTAGTCTGATGTTGCTGTTAAAAGATCAACGACACAGATTATCAATAGACATTGATATAATATGTCCTCCCGGAACAGAGATAGAAGAATACTTGCAAGCATACAAAGATTATGGTTTTATCGATTATAAGCCAGTTGAAAGAATACAGCGGGGAACAGAGATTCCCAAAACACATTCCAAATTCTTTTATCAGGTAGCGTTTATCGATGAAATAGATAGGAGGGAGAAAATTTTACTTGATGTACTTAATGAAGATTGCCACTATAGAGAAGTAGTAACAATTCCTGTTGAAAGCAGGTTTATTAAAACTGAAGGAGAGACAAATGTTGTAAAAGTACCGTCCATCGGGGATATTCTTGGAGATAAGCTGACTGCCTATGCCCCCAATACAACTGGTATTCCTTATATCAAGAACGGGAATGATGCCAGTATGGAAATCATCAAACAGCTATATGACATTGCCCGATTATTTGAAAAAGTGGATAACCTTGATATCACAACAAAATCGTTTGAGCGAATTGCGGAAGTGGAACTTTCTTATCGCAAGTTAGAGAACAATCCAAAACTGATTTTTGAAGATGTGAGACAAACCTCCTTATGCCTGGCAACAAGAGGTATGGAAGGGAATGGGCAGTTTGACGCTCTGCAACGTGGTATCCAAAGAATAAAGTCTTTCATGTTTAATGGTAAATATCTTATTGAGGATGCTATAAAGGATGCTGCTTGTGCTGCATATATTGCCACACTTCTTGAAACAGGACAAACAGTAATAGAAAAATATGACGACAATCCTGAATCAATAGCTTCTTTGAAAATTACTCCAACGCTTACCTCTCGCTTGAACAAATTGAAGAGAATTTCTCCAGAAGCTTATTTCTATTGGGCAAAAACAAGTGAATTATTGCAAAATATGTAGAGAAATGGTGCATAAGTTGACAAAAGTCTTATAAAACATCTTCTTTGATAAATATAAAGTCGGCAATAAAACAAGATTATTGCCGACTTTATATAATTAAAAAGGGGTGGCTTTCATCTAAAAAAGTGCTTGTCAACAAATAGTATAAGTGGTAATCGCTACGGTTTCATCGGGAAGCCGTAGCCACGCATAAAGCCACCTGCTACAATATGTGTCGTAACAAGTGGCTGACGAAAAAAACAAACAGATTAGGCAGTCATTCGTTTACGGATTTGCCGGGCGTTCTTCTGTACAAGCCGGATAATTCGGTCGTGGTATTCCGTAGCCTTATTGCAAAGCCCTCTTGACTGCAATACCTTGAATGTTTCAAGGCTCAATTCAATCGTTTCAACACTTTGGTTGTCAATTCGGGCGGAGAACACCAACGACTGCGGTTTGAGATAATATTCGCATCGTCCGACGCAATGATGCAGGGCGTTTCCCTCCTTGTAGTAATCGTCCACGCTCTCCAACACGCTGACAACAATAAGTCCGTCCGTGAATGACAGTCCGAAGAATCTGCTTTTCAACTCTCTGAAACGCGCCTCGTTCTCCTTTGCCTTTTTCCTTTGTTCCTCACGCTCCTCCCGTTCTTGGATAATCCTTGCCCGTTCTTGGTAGCGGTCGTGTTCGGTTTTCAAGTCTAATGGGCAGACATAGTAGGCATTGTGAATGTCCTTGCCACACCTTTCAAGTAAGCGGATGTAATCTATCCAAAGAGAAATATCTGCTATATGATAGCCATTGCGTAAGACTATCTTGTAAGTGTTCCAATACAAATCAAAGTTCGTTGAATGTTGCAGGAAGTAGCTCAAATCGGTTTTCCTGCCTGCCTTGAACATCGTTTCGGCTCTGCTGTCTGTCAACAAGGCTTCGATAAGCCGTGTCGGTTCAATGTCAGCCAATGAACCTTGCAATCCGTTGCGTCTTAACTTTGGAGTGGCAGAATAATATGGATAGACCTTGCAATCGGCAATCCGTCTATACACATAGTTGTCCCTCCGTAACTCCAGACAGCCGTCCAAAACAAAAGTGTCCGCGTAATGTCCGAGTGTGCGTTTCAATGCCGTTATCTCCGTCTTGCCGTTATCGTCTACCCAATAGCGTGCAATCTCCATAGAATAATACTCTGCTTTCTTGCCTTTACGGAAGTTTGCGTTCATAAGAAATACACGCTGTACCTGTAAACCGTCCTGTGTGGCAAGTGTGGAATAATACGCTTTGTCCTTGAATGTCCTGCACTTGGTGTCCAGTATCTCCAGTCTTGCACCGCAACGTGGGCAACGGCACACCTTTTTGTTATTCTCGTCCCATTGATAACCGCAATCCATACAGGTCGTCCCTCCGCTTTTGGTGCGATATGCGTAATGGCCGATACATTGACGGAATGCCCATAACTCCTGCTTCTTTGTCTGTGGCAGTAACCGTCCGTTGGAGGTTACTACCTTATGCTGTAATCTCGTTTTCGCTCTCATAGTCCTAAATCAAATAATGTTGGTTGTTCGGGTTCTTGTCTGACCGCTTTCGGGGTCGGTTTCGGTTTGCTGTTTCGCTGTTGGATTTTACGCAGTTCCTCGTTTTGGTAGGCTTTGAGTGCATTCTCCCTCGCTTCTGCTTGTTCTTCGGGAGATAGTTCTACTCTATGGTTGACTATCACTCCGCAGTTGACAGCCTTACCCACTTCTATATCATCTTCATCATAGAAATGTACTCCAAGCGAATAAACCTCGTCATCGGTCATACCGCAACCGCCCTCTTTACAGATTGCCATTGCCTGGTTGAGTATGAATGTCACGCAATCGTCCAAATTCTTGTTCTCTTTGGCATACGACACCGCAAAGAGTTCATCGGTCTTGGCTCTTTCGTCCAAATATGCCTTAATTGCCTGCTTGAAATGTTCTGTTCCTTTCATAAAGCCTGTTATTTTGCTTGATAATAGATACTTGGTTCACTTGAAACATTGTATATGTACGCTCCGCACCTTACCAAAAGTGCTTGGTTTCCGTAGTACATCCGTTTCATTCCTTTGATACTGCCTGTGTGGTGGAAATTGGGAAATCGGCTGATATTGTACCGCGTCCCTTGTTCCTTTGTCATTCGTCTTGTCCTCATAGCGTTTAGAAATGATAGTCAATAACTCCACCGATGTAAAGTAGTTTTCCCGGCTCAAACTGGCTGACCGTCTGTAAAAACGAGTAAGACTGCTCGGCATAGCTGTTGATACCATACTCGTCCATATAGAACTGATAACCGAGGTCAAGCGGATTTTTGAGAAATTTTTCAAGCTGGTACACCGCCCCAATCCACATCATGCAGTTTTCAACGGTAACGGCTTGTGCCTTTTCTTGGATGGCTGTAACAAATTCCTTTTTCCACTTGTCCGCACCGCCATTGTATCGGATTGTGTTTTCTCCCACAAGAGAGAACATCCCTTTGGGCAATGCCTTTTCTATCAGATTGGCGATATGGAATTTGCGCTCCTCCTCGTCTATCTCCGAACAATAGTCGTAATAGTGTCCGTCCCCTTGTTCAAGGGTGTCCTCGTTCAAGTAGTTGTCCCTGTCAACCCTTGTTTCCGTGATTTGAAAAATCTTGCTGTGCATAATCTGTCTGTTTTAATCGTTGAACTTTTGTCTTTTTCTTTTCCCTCATTTTGAAGCCTTTATCGGCTTTCTTGTCGGGATCTGAATTTTACGTGCAACCAAGAGACTGTGGAAACAGAGGGATAAGACAAGTAAATGGCAGAGGAGTTGATGAAATACCCAATTTACGCTTGACGGAAATTGCGGAAAGTTGTTGTCAAGTCCACCAAGCCATTAGTGAGCAGACCTGCATAGCGGTACTTGGCGTTCCCTCGCCGCAGTACCTTTGCAAAGGAAAATAGAGCCGGCAAGATGAGCTGGAGGAGTTCATAATTCGATAGAAATTCATTCTATATAAAAGTCGAAAGCATACCATAAAAAGGTAACTATAATTACCCTCCAGATAAAAAGGGGATTAAGCACCCATTTAGGTTATACTAAATGGACTATAAAAGGTATTACCCTCAAAGAGGGCAACGATGATGACGGACTGAACCGAGAAGCCAACTCAATCCGCCAATACCTCAATTCTATTCTTCATCTGTCATTTCTTTGCCGTATGCGATGATTTCACCCAATGTAAGCCATTCAGGTCTTTCGTCTTCCTCGAAACTATTATAAAGTTCAGCCATCAGTTTAATTTGCAGGTTTACATTGCCTGCCCACAAGCGTTTGATATTCCGATTGCCGTAATTAAGGCAGTATTCGCAATCAGATTGCAACCGACCAAACAATTCATCCAAGCCGAATAATGTTTTGACAGATGAATTATTATACAAAAGCTATATTTGCCAATCTGTCTGCGATTATCATCAAAAAATGATTATCTTTGCAGATGTATCGGCAATTACACCAGATGAATAAAGGAGTATCTATAGCAGAATGGGTGGAACATCGTAAATTTCGAGGATTCTACACTTTTTCATTGGACGAAGTAAAGGAAGGCTTTTCTTCGTTTAATTCGGCGTATATATCCACAGCATTAAATCGCTTGGTAACGCAAAAGACAATAATATCTCCGGCAAAAGGCTTCTATGTCATAATTCCGACTGAATATGCTCTGACTGGAGTTGTAGCACCAACATTTTTCGTTGACCAAATGATGGGGTTTTTGAAACGAAAATATTACATCGGGCTACTAAATGCTGCGGAATTTTACGGAGCTGCTCATCAACGCCCACAAACCTTTACTGTAATCAACACATACCCGGAAATAAGAAATGGAGAACGTTCAAATATCCGTTTTGTATTCATAAGCCGTAAAGACATTGAAGACAGATTTATTGTAAAACATAAAAGCCGTTTAGGAACAGTGAATGTATCGTCTGCCGAACTTACGGCCATCGACCTTGTCGCGAATGAAGAAAAAGTGGGAGGGCTAAACCGCGTATGTTCTGTACTGAATGACCTCGTTGACTCAATTGACTTCAAAAAAGTTGATAATAGTATATATTCTATATATCCAATATCTGTTTATCAACGACTTGGCTATATCTTGGAATCAATATTAGAGGAGAAGTCTTTAGCAGACAAAATATATACATCATTGAAACGGCTTGGCGGGCGAATCCGCAGTATTCCATTCAAAAGAGGGAAAACGGTTGAAGGCTATCTATCGGATAACCGTTGGAAAGTAATAGAAAATCAAGAAATAGATATAGACGAATGATACCGGAAATTTACATACAAGATTGGCGGGCTACTGCACCGTGGGCGCAAGATGTACAGGTCGAACAGGATTTGCTGATCTGTCGTGCCCTTATCGAGATTTACAATGACGATTATTTGCGTGAGAACCTTGCTTTTCGTGGCGGTACAGCCCTCCACAAATTATTCCTGTCTCCTCAGCCACGATACAGTGAAGATATTGACCTTGTGCAAGTAAAGGCCGGACCGATAAAAGAAACGTATGACCATATCCGAGACGCGCTCGCTTTTCTTGGAGAGCCAAGAATCAAACAGAAACTACATAACAATACGTTGATATTCAGAATGATGTCGGATACGACCCCTCAACTGCCAATGCGCCTCAAAGTGGAAATCAATTGCAAGGAACATTTCAGCGTGCTTCCTATGCAGACAGTGCCGTTCAAGGTGGAAAACAGATGGTTTAATGGAGAGTGCAAGATATTAACATATCAGTTAGATGAACTGATCGGAACAAAATTAAGAGCCTTGTATCAGCGGAGAAAAGGACGTGATTTGTTTGATCTTTACAAGGCTTTGACAACCGCCTCTATCAATGAAGAAAATGTGATGATGTGTTATTTTAAATATATGGATTTTGTTGTTGAGCATATTCCGACATACAAGGAATTTATAAATAACTTGGAGGAAAAGATGCTGGATGATGAGTTCTTGGGAGACACATCGCAATTGCTTCGCAATGGGGATTATTTCACACCTGAAGAAGCATATCAGCTTGTTAAGGAACGACTAATAGATCGCTTACAAAAAGAAGTCTGATGTTTAATTGATACAAACAGAAGAGCCGACCCATCACGGGCAGGCTCTTCTTTGTGAATTAACATTCAACCAATCAATTTGAACAAAAAGTATTTTACAAGTGATTATTTCATATATAGCATAACTTTGGTATGTCTATTAGCTTCAGTGGGTACATAGTTGGAAATACCTCCTTGACTGACCTTTGTTATACTTTCAACAGTCACTCCGCGCTTACACAACTCCGTGGCAATATAATCGGCTCTCGATGCGCTCAACTTATTGTTTATATCGGCAGTTCCAGTGGCAGCGTCAGCCGCACCTGCAACAGTCACGGATAATCCGTATTTCTTTGTCACACGCGCCAGTTCATCCAGATTGACCAACTGGGATTTATCAGTCAGTTGAGCCGTGCCGAGTTCAAAGAAGAAATAGACAGGCGAACCGATGCACTCGGTATCGGAACCTATAAAGGAGAGATAATCCGAATGGCTATAAATGGGAATGCTGTCATTATTCATATCTGTATAGATTAGAGAATCGACATCTGCGCCATAATAGCCACCTACAACATTACCGTCATTATTGGGTATGGCATTGGCAAATTCAGACTTACTGAACAAACTGTCATTGGACAATGGAGACTTGCCATCCCAATGCCTGTTTTTCAATCTTGCCCGGAGTGAGTTCAGTCCGCTGTAATCGTTTCTCGGATAGACATTGTCCAAACTCTCCCGGTCATCAAACATCCTGCTATATTTATCAAGCAAGCCCTCAATTTCCAGAATCTTCGTCAATTCGTTTATCGTTCTCATCGCCCTGTCATGTTGCCCGATATATCTGCGATTACTCTCCGATAGCTGTGAAGCGTAACCAATCAGCCACTCGTTCTGCCGGATGTAAGGACTCGCATCAACGGCACGTTTCCAACCGGCCTTTCCAATCGTAAACGACAAGCCGGCTGACACGGATAGCATATTATCTCCGAAACGATTGGATTTGCCATAGCCGTCAAAGTCTTGGAATGTGGAAATATTGCCAATTTCCAACAATGCAGACAGCCGTTTACAGATACGGTATTGTCCCTGTACTCCGTATGAAACGGCAAACGGATTATGTCCGTTCTGCGGATTGTGCATCAATCCAAATCCTATGTATGGAATGATTCCCCAACGAGGATTCTCCACCTTGCCATACCGACATCCAAGCACATTCCACATCAGGTCAGCATGAAAGTGATGGTAGTCATTTGTGACCAGTCCGCAATCTTTGAACTGCCAACCTCCATAACCGATTCTTGCTCCGAACTGCGGAGTGAACCACTTGCCGAGCGATGCGGAAATGGTAGGCTTTATCCTGTCAAATAAGTCGGCACAACCAACAGGTTTGCCAATGAACGCACTTGCACCACCTTGAAGACTGACAAACCAGTTGCCGTTCCAAGGCGATGTCACGAATACACCCTTGTGATAAGTCGGCTCCAAAGGCCGGAGCATCTGTTCGATATCCGTGTACGACTCCAGCTGTACAGTGTCCTTTGTCACAGGTGGTACAGCCGCTTTCATGTGCAGTGAACAGCCCATACCTGCCACTGCCAGAATTAAAAATATTTTCTTTGTCATATTCAACGCATTATTTTGTTTTGTTATCCATTGCAGAAAAACATATTCTGCCGATTACCTCTTTTGCTTCTTGCCGGAAGCCGGTCGCATCATCCTGCTTGCCATCATCATGCAACGCCTTGCCCATGCACGGTTATCCTCGTCATCATCCTTTCCCCATTTAAGGTTGCTTTTACTTCCTCCACCGCCATGCGTTTCAGCAAAAGTAGTGGCATCGTTGACCATACCAAGGAAGAGGAGCGTGGCGCAGTGCATCACTTCCGCCCCTTGCTCGGTCAGGCTCTGCAACAAAGAACCGTCAAAGACGGATTGTTCCGCAGCTCCCATTTCAGCCACTCTTGCCGAATGCTCTCCAACCAATGTTTCCAGCATTACATCTTTGAGCAGCACATCCACGTTGGAATGGATTTCACGACTGTACTTATAGGCTTCGCCTTTCAGTTCCTCCGTGCGCTCGCCAATGGCATCCATGTCCCTTTTAAGGGCTTCAAGCTGTTGGTCAGCCGTCCGTAGCTTATCCTGCTTATCTTCCAGTTTCGTTTGGATAGAAGCCAGTTCTTTTTCCAACCGTTCCCTCTCGGCTATAATGGCAGCCGTATCTCCCTGATGGGATTGAAGGGTGCGTTCCAATGCCGACAACTGGGATTCCTTCTCGGATTTAGCCTTACGGAGATTATCCACCATAGAGGTCAAGCCTTTCACCCTGCGCTCTGCCAGACTGATTTCCACTTTAAGGTCTGCCAATGCTTTTTTGTGTTGAACAACCTGTTCCTCTATATTGGTACATTCTTCCGAAAGATGTCGGCGGTATTCTTCGGTGGTGCGATGCCTGGCACCGGTCTCGGATACATTTCGTCCCCGTTCCAGTTGCCATTTTTCGTTCACTCGCGAAAGGGCATCGTGCAACATCTTCATCCTTGCGGAGAACTCATACTTGTCCTTTCCTGCGAACATCTTTTTAAATGCAAACTTACCGTCTTGAATTGGCAATAAGGTAAGGTGCATATGCGGGGTCGTTTCATCAAGATGTACATAGCACCCGACAATGTTCTCCTCCCCGAATCTTTCACTCATGAACCGGTACATATCCTTTGCCCATTCTTCTATTTCCGGCTTTCGTTGAAGCGAAGTATTGGCAGTATTATTACCGGAACCGTACACGACCGTTTGCTCCCCAAATGCAAGCTGACGCATTTGTTCTTTCGAGCCACCCAATATGAAATCCACAACTGTGCGGAATTTTGGTTCTGCCAAACCCTCGTTCGGGTCTTTTATTCCACGCAAGGCAAGGTTTTCCACCATGCGTTCAGGAATAGACTTGTCCTTGTTTACAGGTCGCACCTTACCGCCCTTTACAATCTCGAAATTCAACCGTTCCCTCTGGCGGTCATAATTACCCTTGTCTATGGCGTGTTTCCAGCCGTTTTCCGTCCAGTTACGCTGGTGTTCGTTGCTTTGGGCGGTGGTTATGCCTTTCATCACGTTCATGTGCATTACCTGCCATGATTTTTCAGCCATATTATCCGTTTTTATCGGACAACCGATTTGCCCCAGCTTGCTGCTTGTCCGGCAACCGCTCCCACCGACCGTAGTCGTGTGGGGTATTGAGTTACCCATACTTCCCTCTGTTTGGTCAACGTGCAAGCACTGCTGCACGCCTAAAATGGCAAGCCTACAAATGTAGGGCATCACGGCTCGTCCGTGGTTATACAATAGTTTTTGACTTACAACACCGGTTGTGGAGTCTATAAAAGGGTGAAATCGCGCTCCTGGTACTTTGCCCACAACGCCCTGAACGGCTGTCGGAGTGTGGCGAGCATATCCGTTTCGCTCGAACTATTGGTCGCGCCGTCATTTCCAGCGTCCAGAATCATCTTGGCGATTATCTTGGATGCCTCCAAAAGTGAAGTCCAGTCACCTTCCAGTTCCTTATGAAAGAACTCCAGGAAATCGGTCGGATCATCGAAGCGTGAGTTTCGTATGGTGCGTTTCAGTCCGGCTACGGCTACACGCTCGACAATCTCTTGGGCAAAATCCGTTTCTGCACTTGCCTTTATTGCCGGCTTGTCACCCGAATGATCTTTGCCGGATTCATCGGCAAGCAGTTTCCGCCCGGCTACATGATACTGTCCACAAATCTCTCCCATATCTTCGTCAGACAGATTGCCATTTATCCATTCGGACAAAGCCTTGTCCAAATCATCGGCAAGTCCGGACCCAGTATGACCGGTATAAGAGACAGGAGTTTCGCCACTGGAGAATGGCACAAAAGTCACGGTAATGACCACACTCTTTGCGAACCTTGTCCGACGAATATATCCCATCTCCTCCAGTTTGTCAAGGAACGCCCTGACGGTAGCCCTGTGCCAGTGCCATTCCACAGCAAGGTCTGAAATGGTCACGTGACACTGGTCAGCCTGCAACACATACTCGTGGTTCTTCAAAAAGGGAGCGATAAAACCTGCCGTTGCTTTCTCCAACAGGTCGTAGTAGGCACCGGTCTTTGTCTTCCGTTCACCGACTTTCTCTTTGAGGTAGTCGAAGAACATCATATCTGCCAATACCTGATTGGCGGCTCTATTCTTGTCTTTCATCATTTCATTTGATTTTTATTTGACTATATGTGGATTCTATTAACCTGCCACTATCCACTTATTCATGGCAGGTTCGCGTGATGATGTCAGTAGTAATGTTCGGACATTGTTTTTGGATTTTCTTTCAAATGCTTGCGCGTGTCTTCATCCTGCCATTCAGCTAACACACGGCAAGAGGGATAGAACATGGCTGCCAAAAGAAGAAAGGCGAGCGTGAACGCCGTGGTGTGCAGATGTGGTACCGCGCAGATGACCAATGTGATGAAGGCTGCCATAACGAATCTTTTCATATCCTCGTGGAGTCTGTGCATCCACCTGTCCGCACTTCTGAACGAGAACAGAACGGCACAAGGTATGGTGGATATCAGAACTCCCCACTCTCCGAAGTGTCCGCCTGCATAGACATAGTGATATAGCAGGAGGATGACAAGCATACACCGCACGTGGAGTTTCCTTGCACTCTCGCTACCCGCCATTCTGAGGTAAAACTTTGCCATAAAAAGCCGGTTGCTCCTGTACAATGACATGGGCAGTATAATGAGCAATGCCGGAAATAACATTTCGATGATAATCCAAATCATAATCGTAATCCTTTGTGTAATCAGTATTGTTTGAATAATGGCAGTTCGGTCAGTTCCAGTCTGACCAGCCCATAGGTGGCAATCTCTATAATGGCTTCCACGTCCCTGGCTTCGAGATATGACGCTCCTTTTTTAAGCCGTGCCTTTAGCCCGTGATTCTTTTGGCGACACCTTGCCAAAGCCTTGTCCAGCTCGTATTCGGATATGCTCCATGTCGTGCCACGCTCATAGCCATTGTGTTTATAAGTGGAACGGAGCCGAAGCATACGACACACGCAGGAAATCGGCCTGCCCCGTCTGAACACGACACTTTGCCTGTATCCATACCCGTCATCCACGACTATCCAACTCCTGTACATATTGATAATGTATAGCATTTGCAGGTAAATCGTCCGTCTCATATAAATTCGGCAAGCAACTCCTCCTTGGTCTTGCGGTACTTGAAATGACCGGTCTTTTCGTGAAGTTTCAAGTCAAGACAGATGTCAGAACACATGAACTCCAGAGATTCATAGATGGTCACATCAATACGGTCAACCTTGCCGGTATCAGAAACTCTCGCGTTCATCTTGAACATCTGCCCGAAAGCCGGATTGGAATAGGCACAGGTGCTGCTGCCGAATGTCGTCGCGCTTGAAGGAATATGATGATAAAGAGTTATCAGCTCCATGTCGTCCTCGAAGATGTCCATAACTTCTTCCAGATCGTATGGGTCGGCAAGCGGAAACGAAAGAAGGACGTAATCGTCATAGAACCGCGGCTGTTCCATTGTGGTTACATCCAGCAATTGCGGAAGCTGGAGCGGCACAAAGGAGATAAAGTCATCGTAAAAGAGTTGTAGCATAACTATTGTGTTTATTTGTTTCTGGTTCGTCAAATGGATGTGAGCATTATCTTGATCAGTACTCCGGGCAATACCCGCCATTGGTCATTGTCCGTCCCGGCGGTCTTGTTGAGTTTGGCTATCATCAACGGTGTATTATTTGCAACCTCATAAAGCTTTATCCTTTCAGTTTCGGACATGACAGTCATACTGAAACCGTCCAAGGCAACATACGGCTGCAACAACATCCAAACGTAAGCCTTTGCCTGCGCTTCGGTCTTTACATTGCCTTGGTTGATGTCATCACGACAAGCCAAAGCGTTAAGTATGATTCTCCGGTTGGTTCGACTGGCTGTATATACCAAGGCATCCCGGTAAGAGAGCCTGCCATTCTCCACAGACCGGAATATCGACAGGCAGCATTTCTCCGTGTCGCGCGTAATGGCAGATAGGTCGGCATCGGCAAACTCCGGAAGATGCCTCAGGAAAGAACGGAACAGCCTGTCCTCTTCCTTTATGAAAGCAAGCATTTCACTCTTGCCGCTTATTCCGGATTTCAATGTCTTGGAAAGGAACATCCGGTATTTATCAACGACAGCATCGGCACTGCCTTTATATGTCGGGACGGAATCCAATGGTTTGAAAAACGGCTCCGCTTCCGCAGCCAACTGCATCAGCTCCGTGTCTTGCCGGTATTGGGAAGTCTGTTCTCTGATGAGCAACACATCCGCAAAAGTTCTCGGCTTCTCCAGAGCCAGACGGGTAAATTCAATGCGCAACGAATCGTGCAATCCACGAATTTCGCTTTCGTAATTGGCGTGAATACGGTTTGCCGTGTCTTTGGCGACACAGGCAGATACCGAATCCCGAAGCGACTGCCAGTCGTTGACTTTTTCAATCAGACGGTCTGTTGGCAGGTTTACTTCCTTTCGCACCTCGGACAGGTATGACCTGTAAGCATCGGCAGCATTTTTAACGGTCTGAAACATACTGTTGCCGGTCTTTTCTCCGCATGATGCCAATGTGACAATGGCAAAACATACGGCAAAAGATTTGGCATACGAAGCACGTTTATTTGAGTATGATTTCAAGTTTCCTCTCTTCGGTTTTTGCATTGATTCTACTTTACAATAGTTCGTTAAAAATTAGCCAGGCCTAAGCGGCTCTGGCAGTAAATAAAATCAGTTCTTTGAAAATTTTGTCAATTAATGTTGTGTCCGGTTGAATGCCGAACACGCAAATAAATCGTTCAAGCATATAAGCATTGTGTATTACCGACTTGCACGATGAGATGGAATAAGGTATTCCAATCTTTTTGCAAGCTGCTTTTGCCAGATTGATAGCTGTAAGTGACGCATTAAAGTGGAATGACAGTTTTCTGAAGTCAGTTGACTGGCAGTTTGTGATTCCTGCATACTGCTTGCTGTCCCTGAAGCAGAACTCCAATTGGAATCGTGTCCTGTAATATTCCAAGACATCAATCGTCGATTGGTTTTGCTCTGTCGAGAAGTACAGCTGCCACGTGTCAGTACTGTTTTCATCAGGGTAACAGACGGCAAGGCTAATCATGCGTTTCAAGGCTTTTGACCAGGCTTTCAGCCCATATAGCTTTCCCTTGTCAACTTCATACTCCGTACATCTGGAGATGTCCAGTCTGGAGAAATCTATAGTGCCATCGTATAGCTTTGGGCGTCCTTTCTTTCCCGTTGGTTTTGCTGTTGTTGGATAAAGCAGTACTGCATCATTCCTGAAACGGCTGATAACCTGAAAGCCATTGTCATACATAGGTGTGACGAATGTGCTTTTGGAAAAGAAAGCGTCTGCAACAACAATGTTGGATACTCGTTGGATCTGTTCTTTTCTCTTTATCAGATAGCCTGCATACCAATCGACAAGAGTCTTGCCGATATTGTCCAATGTTTTGGTGTCAGGGCTTTGAACCGAGCCTAAAGTCATGCACTCATGGTTGTCAACATCAATTACGCCGATTCCCATGATTTCAAGTCCTCGCTTGTATTCTCCTGCACAACCTGACCAGAAATATCCCAACCAAGGGGTTTTCTTTCCAGACTTGGGTATATAGGACGGATCTATGGCAATTGCCTTTCTTGTACCACGCAGGTGCTCTTTGACGAGTTGCTCATTAAATGAGAACCAGTCAAATGAGTCTTTCTTGAAATTGTTTCGATAGGTCTGTTCCGAGAATTCTCCATATCGTCCCAATTGAAGAAAGTTTATCCTGTCGGGGATGGCCATAAACAATTTCATTGCATCCATGAAGACTTTTTCAAATGGTTTGTGTATATTTGCTACTGATTTGAGAGCCTCTTGGCACTCGGATTGGTATTGCATAAGGAGAGATTCTATAGCCATAATTAGAAGTGTTGATATCCCTCTAATTTACTAATAATCAATGAATTATGCAATACTTTTCTTATTTGTTTTTAGCAAATTATCACATTGGAAAGCACACATAAATCTTACTGCTTGAAGATTCGTTTTTGACAATATTTCAATGAACCCGTTAGTATATTGAGCCCCAAAAACCGGCTCGAATGTTTAATTTTTAAAATCGGTAAAACTTACCGGGGTATTGACTTTAAACAAGTCTTTATACATGATATTTTTATTGATTTATGGCGGCAAAGTTAAGTATAAAAGTTTGTATAATAATACTCTAAAATAAAACTTTAATATCTTTTCTTTTTCATACTTACGAGTATAATCCGCGAAATAAACAAGAGCGTAACAAGTGAAACTACAAAGTATAATAATTGAAAAATATTTTGCTGAGTATGATTTTAACCGAATTAAACTTTGTATCTTTGCACTTGGTATCATTTAGCATTGAACAGCACTATGGCAAAAGTAGGTTACATATTCAAGGCAGCCGGCTATGACGGCTTCGACACTGATGTGGAGTGGATGAAGCAATACGGTTGTGTACAAGTGATTGAGGAGGAAAACGGACACGAGAAACTGCGTCCCCAATGGAAACAGCTTATGGCAAGTATGGAACGGGGAGACGAAATCGTACTTGCTAAATTCAGCAACGCCCTGCGTGGTTCTCGTGAACTGGCGGCATTCATCGAGTTCTGCCGTGTAAAGGTGGTGCGGATTGTCTCCATTCACGACAAGGTGGACAGCCGTGGCGACCTGTTCCCTGAAACCAAAGCATCAGATGTGTTGGAGATATTCGGTTCGCTTCCGGAAGAGTGTGCAGCATTGCGAAAGGCTTCAGCGCATATCATCCAACTAAAGCAGAACATAAACCAGCCGTCCAAAGAGAAAAACATCAGCAAGGCGGAAAGGGAGAAAACCATCGTGGCAATGTACAACAACGGGCATTCAATCGATGACATCTGGAAAGTAAGCGGATTCAGCAGCCGCAGCTCCGTATTCCGCATACTAAACAAATACGGAGTTTCGCTCAATCGGGGTAAGTTCAGCGGGCCACTGGGAAAACGTAAACCGAAATAAGAATAAAGTAAACTATAAAACATACTGCATATTTGAGAAAAAGCAGTATCTTACAAGTAGTAACCAGAAATATATCAGTGATATGGGAGACGTAATCATAACATTATTGGGGCTATGGGTATTCATCAAAATCTTGAAAGTGATATTCGGAGGCTGGAGCAAAAGCGACTACCAGCGGGACAGGTAAGATTCAACCAACAGAATGCAGCCTATGCCAGTCGTTCCTGTCTGGCATAGCGAGGGACTTAAAAATCAGTATTTAATTTTCCCTCTTGTCGAAAATATCAACCCAAGCAAAGGGCGGGCAGTAAACGAGTTTCTTCTGCAAGCCCGATAAATAACAAAATGTTTTGCCTACTGGGAGAAAACGAGGTCTTAGAGCGGTTGGCAAATCTTTTTGTATCAGGCGATTTCGGCAGAGTGTCTTGCGAAAAAGGAGCAACGTGCAACATTGCGCAGCCGAGCAAGTCTCTCGAAGAAAAGTAGAAGAAGCCGTTTACGGGATGGGGGAAAACTATAATGGGCAACCCATAGATTATAACAGGTAAACATACGAGCAAAAACAAAAGCGACCGAAGCCGCTTTGTTTACCGGAACGAGGCAGGAGTTATTTCTTGCCTTTTTTCGTTTTCTTTTCCGGCTCCGCAGGAGTTTCCTCCTTGTCGGGTGTCTGGTAGAACTTGTTAGCGACCATGACGATGCGGTTGTGTTTCACGCCGTCCTTGTCAATCCATTCTTCGGGTTTGAAGTAGCCCTCCACTGTGAGCAGGATACCCTTGGTGATTTGGGCAAGCAAATCGGTGTTGGCGTTGTTGCGCCAGGCTTCCACGTTGATGAAAGCGGACACACGTTTCGTTTCCTCGCCACTCTTCTCCTGACGGCTTACTGCCAATGAGAAGCGTGCCACGCTTGCGTTTGCGAACTGACGGATTTCTGCGTCCTTACCTACGAATCCTGATACTGCGAAATTGTTCTCAATCTGTTTCATGTTACAATGCTTTAAGTTGTTAATTAAATTATTTTTACGCTGCCAATACAAGTGAGTGCAGTTACAGGGTTGCGACAAGGTTAGCAATCAAATACTCTTTATTTTTGTCAGCGTAAGCCGTCAAAACCTCCGGCCCGATAAAGGAAGATTTGTGAAGCTACACCATTGACCAAGGCTTTCAAGCCGTACCCGGCTGCATACTAACTTTGCAACGGAAAAATGAGGAATAACACGACCAAAAGCTGTAACGATATGGATTGGTGAATAAACAAGTGAGCGAGGTTCGCAGACAAAGGACAGCATCCGTCCGCAGACACAAAGTTTCAGGTACGCTTCTGCTGTAAATCCAAAAGGAGCAGAGTGATGAAGCGAGGGATCAAGTATGTCCTCTCAATGTGGATGCCGTAATACTGAATCCGTTATGACGCTGCACAGCCAAAGGTATTTTGCTATGAAAGGGATAGCCGAAGAACAGAATGGCACGACGATCGCGGAAACCAGCATCAGAATAGCCGCGTTCTACCTTACCGACAGAACCGGAGAAACCAAGGCAAAGAAACCAATGGCAAGAAGTCCGGTGCTCGTTGAACAAAGCAGCCCGGCCGCCATTGCGAAATATGAAATGCCATATATACAAAAGGAGACTTGACAGTCAAAGATGAGTATATAAGAGGAAGAACGGCTTGCAAGGCAAGCCCAAATTATAAAAGTTGATGCCATTGGAAATGTATTTCCAAATGGCGTGGACACAACAATGCGGAGCATTGCCCCACATTGCCATTCTGCCAGATGCCGGTCAGTTCAGGTATGACCATTCTGTTATCTCCAGTTCCTCGCCACAGGGGAAATCAATGATAGGGTCACAAATGAATGTACCACAGAAATTGACCACTACACAGCCGTTTTTCAGAGAGGCTGGTTCACTCCAATCATCGTCCGTATGTCGGATATGATACCACAGTTTACCCTTGGGCAAGGTTTCGGTGGCAATCCGCAAATCAATAAATTCGCCCTCGATGGTCTTGCCATTCGCCAAAGTTAGAAGCATAGGCGATTTGCTTTCTTTTCTGTAATCGTACAGCATAATCTTTCTTTTAATCCGTTATCTCAATTATTTCATCAATCCGACCGCAAAGGAATGTCCGTAAAGCGGTCTTGTCCACAGCATAGTATTCGGCTATATGTCCGTATTGCTTGACAAAGTAGCGTTTCAGTATATCCGAGAAGTCAAAGCGGTAGCCCATTAGCGGAACAGCCCTTTTGAAATAGGTGTTGCTGTTCACGCTGTCCGTAAGCCAATTCTTCTGTTGTCGGCTCATTGGCGTACCCTCATTGAGTTGCACTCTCAGTTGATAGACCTTGCTGTCTTGCAGGGTTGAAAGTTCAGGAATATCCCAATCCACAAACCTTGTCGCTATCGGTGTCATCATAAAGCAATCCTCCATTAGTCATAGATTAGCACTTCATCCCGGTATTCCACCACCTCCTTGCCGTTGGTGAGCCTTACCACTATCTCGTTGCCGTAGTCTCCCACGACTACACCCTCCGTATATCCTTTGTAAGGGGTCAGTAACGTGCATGAACATCCGATAATGTCCGTTTCCTGTTCGTCCTCGTAATACATAGTCCGTGAGTTTTAAGGGTTATCGGTATGACCATTCTCCGTTAGAGAATACTTGGAAGTTCACATACTCGTTACATAGCTCGTGTGTCAGCACTCGAATGTGGATTTTGTCTTTGTCCTCCAAAAGAGAAATCATCTCGTTTATCTCTTTTTCGGGATAGTCCCATTTTGACGAAAACTCGCCCTCGATACTGTCTTCCGACCTGTAAAGGTAACAGTCGCAAAACGTGTCTTCCAAAAAGTTCTCCACCTTATCAAGGTCTTTCTCGTTCTCCGTACTTGCGTAGAAGATGTTAGTCGCATAATTTGCCATAATCGCTTTTGATTTGATTTTTTACTTTTCCCTCTGTTAGCATCAGCTACTTTCGGGTTTGTTTAAAATTATGTCGCTTTGCAAGGTGTCCCGGCTCTTCCTGCAAGGCTTCACAGACAAAATACGACCTCAGTTGAAAACGGAGTGTGGAGATTTTGGCTTGAACCGATAGGCTTGACCTTGCAGGGAAGAAAGACGGGATATATACCTTTGCGACACAATTCTTATCAGCCAACCCGAAAGACGATGTGAAACGTGAAGAGAATAGTATGCCCTTGTTATAACAGTTGAATTTAGAACAGGAGAGTCGCTTTACTCAAAAGGCGAATTACAAAGGGGAGGATATGGAGAATACAGCCAAAATAGATTTTCTATTGGCTGGCGAAAAGAAAAAGGATTGAATCGTCATAATTCAATCCGTCCACTCTCTTTGTCTATATATACAAAGGATAAATAAACTATTTATGTGTATTACGGAATGGCAATGTCTGCAAAGCGAAACACCGAAATATCAGACATCAGGATAACAAGTCTTGATGCGATAATATTTTTTCTTTTGGTTAGCAACCAATAATTCGAGGTCACGAAAGCGTGAAAACAGAATAATGAAAACAATAACCAAGCATCTGAAAAGAACGAAAACACTATGTGAAAACAACAGAAAACAACAATTAACAAGCACTTCATATTAGGTGAAATTTGTTTCTTATTTGTTACTTAACGAAGAAGCAATAATACTTTATATATTATGTTTCAGCGTGTTATGTATTATATGGTTTTTACCATCTAAATAAGTTGACAATTCAGTTGTAAAATCAAACAGTAATTGATCGTTATGGCAAGTCGGTAGGTTCTCTGATTCCATTTCACAACCTACAAAAAGGAACATAAAAATAACTGTGTAAATGTAATGTAACTTCTTCATTGTTTCAAAAAGTTTTCAGATTCAACAATAATTTCATCCAGCACTGATTTATCATGAT
>Ga0129314_1000211_pt1 | contig 70569 bp, 53 predicted proteins | sample O1111metagenome_FD_94431 | JGI IMG/M metagenome (GOLD analysis project Ga0129314, IMG submission 94431) | Orangutan individual fecal microbial communities from fecal samples from Wisconsin, USA - O1111 metagenome | ecosystem: Host-associated > Mammals > Digestive system > Large intestine > Fecal... | reverse complement strand
TTTCAGTATCCTGATTGCCCTTAGCGTGATATCTTCCAGATTACCTATCGGTGTGGGTACCACATAGAGTTTCCCTATGTTCACTGCTTTAGCACTCACTCAAATCCTTTTTTGATAATCAGGAGAAACTCCTTTACCGTCTGACTTTCGAAATTCCAATTCAACTCTTTCTTCAAGTAATTTTCAGCTTCGTCAAAACTATCCAGGCCGTTTAATATCTCCATTACCCTATCCATCTCCGCACGATTGTTATTAAACAGTTCCCTCTGGAACAAAAAGCGATCGTTGAGACTGATCCCTCGTTTCAAATCCAGTAAAGCAGGAGGAGCCTGAATAATATCATTCAATGAGCGTGCAACCCATTTCTCCTCCCCGTTCTTTTCCGGAAGAACTTTCCCCCCTCCGACGGATGGGGGAGTCTCTTCACTGATTCGCGGATCCCGGTATTCAGGCAAGATAATTTTTTCCGTAAAGCTGACTCTTTCTTCTATTACAATCTCATCTGTTGCAGGGGAAGGCTCCATCACTGTTTCGATATGTTTTGTTTGTTCCGGGTGTTCCGGTTGTTCCGATTGTTCCGATTCTTCTTGGGAAAATTCCGGTTCCCTGGCAGGATTATTACGTCCGTCCGACTCCGACAGGAATCGTACCAACCGCTCCATCTGCTCCTTCATCTCTCCGATCTGCATCAGTTCCAGTTCATGGAGCGACCGTGAAATCTTTTCTATCCGGTCGAAAGAAGCACTAAAAAATGAGAAAGGCAACGTATCACTTTCCTTGACTGAAAGGAGACGTTGTTCCAACAATTTCAGATCACTCAAAAGCTGATCAATATATTCATTTCTTTTTTTCGACATTTGATATCCTTTTTGCCGGTGATTTCCATTATAGGCTCACTGTGAGCATTGTTCCACTTTTACAACTCACAAAAGTAATCATTATTTGGAAAGCTCCACAAAATCATCAGGCAAATTCACAAGAAATAACTTCCTTGAACTGCGGGTAATAGATGTATAAAGCCAACGGTAGAAGCTTTCACCCATATAGGATTGCTGGATATATCCCAGATCGAGAAATACATTCTTCCATTCCCCGCCCTGTGCCTTATGACAGGTAACCGCATACCCGTACTTCACCTGTAAGGCATTGAACCAGGGATTGGATTTTACCTTCTTATATCTCTCCCGCTTACGGGGTATATCGACATAATCCTCTATTACGTTGAAAAAAAGTTGGTCGTTTTGCTCCCGTGTAAGCCCCGGAACTTCGGTATGCAACACATCGAGAATAATTTTCGCTTCAAATTCAATTTCATAATCACGGTGATACAATAGCACATTACAGAATCTGAAACCATACATCTCTTCCTCGCCCCTCACGCGCTGTACCTCTACAAATTCACCGTTGGCCAGAAAGTCGAGATCCTCGAAATTGTCCACCCAGAAATAGTTATTTTTGGTAATCATCAGGATGTCCCCTGCAGAAATCTCCTCCTCACGGTATAAGACCCTATTCCTGATCCCGTTATTATAGGCATTCACCCGTTTATTGGAACGGGAAATGACAATAGTCTCCTCCATACCCTCCTTCTGGTAAGCATGGGATATCTCATCTATCAGTTCTGTTCCTGTAATACGTACTACATCTGCAAAGCCTTCCAATTTTAGTTTCGGATACTCTTCCGTCATCTGAAACCTCAATGCATTCCTCAGTATCGTGGCATTGTACAGGATACCCGACTCTTCCTCCTGGCGCACGATCCGGGTTAGGGTCGCTTCCGTCACTTCAAGCGAATAGGAACGTAACATATCCCTGTCGAGAGCAGGACTGTTTTCCTGTTTCACCGGAGGTAACTGGGCACTGTCTCCCACGAACAGTATCCTGCACCCCTGGGCAGAGTAGACATACTCTATCAGATCGTCCAATAATCTTCCGGTTCCGAAAATAGAAAAATCGGGAGATTCATTACTGATCATCGATGCTTCATCTACAATAAAAAGCGTATGCTTATGCAGATTCTCAGAAAGGGAAAAATGAGGCGATCCCTCTGCAAACTTCTGTTGACGGTATATTTTTTTATGAATAGTAAATGCTTGTTGGGACGCATAACCCGAAAAAACTTTTGCCGCTCTTCCGGTAGGTGCCAGTAAAACGGCTCTTTGTCTGAACTCGGTCATCGTCTTTACAAGACTCCCGATAAGAGAAGATTTTCCCGTGCCTGCGTACCCTGTAAGTAAAAAGATATGATTGTCGATCCCTGAAAAAAGAAAACCGGAGAGCTTTTCCAGAGCTTTCATCTGGTCGTCTGTAAAGTTAAACGGGAAATTTTCGCTGATTTTCTCAATAAAAAACCGATTTACCATTTTTTTTGGTATTTTTTCCTGTAAAAGTAGCACAATTATTATTCTTTTTCTAAATTTGTAGTCTAAAATCAGAAAATCAGAATTAAAACAGTATAAATATTAAAAAGGAAAAGTCCATGAAAGTTGTAATGAGAGTGCTTTTAGCAGTAGCCATTATTCTTTTGGCTTATGTTAGCTGGAGAAGTATCCAAGGACAGGTTGATTTTGATGCAGAAGTAGCAAAACGTGACAAGGCAGTTATCCAGCGCCTGGTGGATATCCGTACAGCGCAAGTCGCTTTACGTGCTCAGTCCGGATCTTACACAGCCAGTTTTGACACACTGATCCAGTTCGTAAAAGATGGAAGAATTGCTACCGTAGTAAAAGCAGGAGATCTCACTGAAGCTCAGTTGGAAGCAGGTATGACAGAGGTAAAAGCTATGCAGATCATCAATTCAGGGAACGAAAAAGCCATTAGGGATGCTGGTCTTTGGGATGAAACAAAGAATGCTCCTCAATTGGTAAGAGACTCTATCTATTCCCCGGCCGTTCAGGTTTTGTATCCGAATCGTCGCAATTTTATCCCTGATTCTCTGGCATTCGTACCTTATGGAAACGGAGCTAAATTCGAAATGGGAGTCGATTCACTGATCACCGCATCGGGTTACCCCATCCAGGTGTTCGAAGCAAAAACACACTACTCGGTTTATCTGGGAGATCTTGACCAAAGATTAGTGAATCAGAAAATCCAGGAAGTGCTTGATCGTCCGGGTAACAGATATCCGGGAATGCAGGTGGGCTCACTTGAAGTGGCTAACAATAATGCCGGTAACTGGGAATAAGGATTTTCCCACATCAGCGTATGTTTTTACCTGAAAATATTGATCTGGCATATTCGGAAAGATACAATTTATCCATTCGGCTGTCGCCGAATGGATTTTCTTTTTGTATTTATTGTCCGGGGGATTCTGCTATTTTTCATTTTCAGGAAACCGGGCTAAGTGGTAAACTCTCCTATACAGACAACATCAAAAAACTGATTTTTGACCTTGGTTTTTTTAGCCTGACATTCAATCAGGTAACAGTTACTGTCGTTTCTCCTTTTTATACTCTTGTTCCCGAAGCTTACTTTGAAAAGAAGCGGATTGAAGAGTTGTTCCGGTGCAATTTTCATGAAACGAACGGTGTTATTCTTACAGATAGTACCCTGGAAAATGATCTCTGGACTCTTTTCAATGTAGATGAAGAGGTACATTCATTCCTTTCAAGGAATTTATGGAATCCTACATTCCATCATCACTCTTCTATTCTTACCCGTCTGTTCATATCTCATAGAGGTGATGAAACCGGAAAGTGTTGCTTCGCCGACTTTCACGACAAATATGTCACCATAGTTTGTTTCTCAGGAAACCGGCTGCTCTCTACAAATACGTTTCTGGCAACTGATCCTCATGACGCTACTTATTTTATCGCAAGCGTATGGGAAAAACTCACTTTTGACCAGTCTACAGACAGGCTTTTTCTTTCCGGCGATATCGATTCCCAAAGAGCGACGATAGACCTGCTCAAAAAACTGATCCGATGGGTGGAGCAAATGGAATTGAGTCCGAAAGTGATATTGACAGAAGAGCAAAAAAGAATGCTTCCCACTGATATATTGGCTGCCTTATGCGTATAATCGGAGGAAAATACAAATCCAGACGTATTCAGGTTCCACCAAATCTGAAAGCCCGTCCTACGACTGATTTTGCCAAAGAAGGGCTTTTTAATGTCCTCAATAATCTTTTGGATTGGGAAGAAATAACCGCCTTAGATCTTTTTTCCGGAACAGGAAGTATTGCTTTTGAGTTGATTTCAAGAGGATGTACCTATGTAGTGAGCGTGGAACAGAATCAAAACCATTTTAATTTTATATACCGGGCACAGGAAAAACTCGAAGCAAAGGAATTGTTTCCTGTAAAAGCGGATGTGTTTAAATATCTGCAATCTCTGAAACAACAATTCGATTTTATTTTTGCCGACCCTCCTTATGACCTTCCCGACCTGGAAAAAATCCCCGAAATCATCCTCAATAAACAATTGGTCAAAGAGGGAGGATTCTTTGTCATGGAACACTCCAAAAACCATCACTTCTCACACCTCCCGCATTTCAAAGAAGAGCGGAAGTACGGGAATGTGCATTTTTCCTTTTTTGAATTTTAGATCCTGCTTTTTTCTATAAATCAGAGGGTATTTCCATCTCTCCGCATGGTTTCTACAAGAAAATAACGTATATTTGCCACAGTAAAATAACAAATTGTCAAATGGACGAAGATTCCCGAAAATATAATAACAGTAATATCTTTGACCTGTAAGGGAATACCCTCCTTTCAGGCAAAGCAGAAAGGAGAGTATGATGACAGATACCCGAATCAATTTTCAGAGACTCATAAAAGAGAGGGCATGGACTACCCTGAAAACGGAACTCACTAAACTGGATGTTCCCGATATCACTTACCTTATTGAGCATAGTAACCAGCTCCACTCTATTATCTTATTCCGGCTGCTTCCAGGAGAAGAAGCAAAAGAGGTCTTCCGTGAACTCCATCCCGACAAACAGGGCGAAATTATCAACGGCCTGGCACATCATGCATCGCGTCTCACCGATCTCATGAATGATATGGATCCGGACGACCGCACAGCCCTATTTGAAGAGTTACCCGGAAAAATAGCCCAACAACTCATGCAATTGTTGAGTACGGAGAATCTGAAGAAAACCACACAACTGCTCGGATATCCGGAAGAAAGCATCGGGCGGTTGATGACGCCTCAGTATGTAGCGGTGAAATTACACTTCACCGTGGCAGAGACATTGCAACATATCCGCCGCTACGGGAAGGAATCTGAAACATTAGATGTAGTATATGTGGTAGATCAACACTGGAAATTGATCGACGATCTGCCTATCCGCGATATATTACTTGCAGGTCAGGATGAAAAGATAAAGGATTTGATTGACCACAAACTCGTGGTATTAAATGCCTTCGATGATCAGGAAACCGCTGTACAGATATTTAAGGATTATAATCGCGTAGCTTTACCCGTTGTGGACAGTACCAATACACTACTCGGTATCGTTACGATTGATGATATTTTCGATGTGGCAGAAGAAGAAGATACAGAAGACTTCCACAAATTCGGTGCGATGCAGAATGCTGTCATCAATCCCGTGCTGGCTACTGTTTCATTTCTCTACAAAAAACGGGTAGGATGGCTAATGGTATTGGTGTTCATGAATGTTTTCTCAGGATATGCCATGTCACAATTTGAAAATGTAATTGAAACGGTCGTCGCCCTGGTATTTTTTCTACCTCTACTGATAGACAGCGGAGGGAATGCAGGATCACAATCCGCCACACTGATGATCCGTGCTCTGGCCATAGGAGATGTTCGCCGACAAGACTGGATACGGTTATTGAGTAAAGAATTTGCAGTTTCATTACTCCTGGGTATAACTATGGCAACAGGAGTCTCACTCGTCGCTATCTGGCGTGCACCAGATATCATTCCCGTAGTTGCTCTCACCATGCTTGCCACAGTGATGGTGGGTAGTATGATAGGCATGCTGTTGCCTCTTATCTTTACCCGGATGAAGTTAGACCCTGCTACGGCCAGTGCTCCCATGATCACCACCATTTCCGATATAATGGGTGTACTCATTTATTTTTCCATGGCTAAATGGTTTTTCGGATTGTAAATGCCATCCCTATTTTGATTATACAAACTTCCTACAAACAAAAAATTGGGATATCTTTGCACCGCATTCTTATAAAATCAAATAAATATGCGTAAGAAACAATTGAACACGATGAAGGTATTTCGTTTCAAACGATTCACCCGTAAGTCGTACAGCGTTTTCAACAGCCTGCACAAAGCGGTCACAATCGGCGTACTGTCCGGTTGTGCATTGATAAGCGCTCATGCGACATCGGTAGAACCGGCGGAACGGACATATACCGAAACAACCACAGACTCCATTCCTCTGACAGAGTTGGATGAAGTGGTGGTTACCGCTTCAAAGATCGATCTGCCATTGAACCTGGCAGCCAAGCAGGTAACCGTTATTTCGAGACAGGAAATTGAGCGGGCACCCGTTCGCAGTATTGAAGACCTTTTAAATTATGTGGCTGGTGTAGATATCCTGCAACGCGGGCCGCACGGCGTACAGGCAGATATCTCCCTTCGCGGCGGGTCATTCGACCAGACAGCCATCCTGCTCAATGGTGTAAACCTCACCAACCCCCACACAGGACATTACAGTTTTAACATTCCCATCAACCTTTCCGATATCGAACGCATCGAGATCGTACAGGGGCCATCCTCATTGGTGTATGGCGCCAGCGCCTTTTCCGGCGGTGTGAATATCATCACCCGGAAAGACACGGAATCGAACGGTTTCGCCAAATTAGAGGGTGGTATGCACGGACTTTTCGGTGCTGAAGCAAGAGGCGCACATAAAACAGACGGTTCCCTGCATACTTTATCGGCAGGATATAAACACTCCGACGGATATATCCGGAACAGTGACTATAATATTGTGAATCTGCTATGGCAAAGCCGCTTCGCGATCAACGGATCCAATCTTGATCTTCAGGCAGGATTGAATGATAAAAAACAGGGCGCCAACACGTTCTATACAGCTGCTTATCCCGATCAGTTCGACGATACTCGGGGCGTTTTTACATCTATCCGCGGTGAGACCAACGGACGGCTCAAATTCATCCCGCATATCTATTGGAGCCGTCATTATGACGAATTCCAACTCATCCGGGAAGGAACTCCAGACGTGCCTGACTGGTACAAAGACCATAATTATCACCGGAGCGATGTCTTCGGCATGAACCTCAACATGCAATATGTCTCCCTATGGGGGATCACCGGTTTTGGAGGTGAATTCCGTAACGAAGGTATTATGAGTAATGTGCTGGGGAAACCAATGGAAGACACTATCGGAAAATATACCCATTCGGATAACCGTACCAATATCAGTTATTTCCTGGAGCACAACTTCATCTTCAACCACTTCACCCTTTCGGTAGGCGGTCTACTGAACCATAATACAGCGGTAGTGAATAAGTTCGACCTGTATCCTGCACTGAATGCATCATACCGGCCGTCAGAGTCGCTGAGGATTTATGCTTCGTGGAACAAAGCCACCCGCATGCCCACTTTCACCGACCTCTACTATACAACTGCTACCCATACCGGCAACAGCAACCTTGAGGCCGAGTTGTCGGAAGCATTCGAAGCCGGGCTGAAATATACACATCCCATCATCAGAAGCAGTATTGCTGCTTTCTATATGAAAGGAAGAAATATGATCGACTGGGTAAAACCGTCTCCCGACGCATTGTGGGAATCGAGGAACCACACAAAGATCAACACAAAAGGATTTGAAGCTACCATAGGTCTCGACCTAAAAAAATGGTTCGGAAGCGGACAGCCCTTCGAATCATTCAATATGGGATATATGCATCTTCATCAGAATATGGTAGAAGATGAATTGATTTCTAACTACACTCTGAACTATCTCCGCCACAAATTCACGGCCTCACTACATCATGATGTAGTAAAAAACCTCACTCTGTCGTGGAATTTCCGCTGGCAGGAAAGGGCCGGCTCCTATGTGCAGTATGTCGATTTACAACCCGGGGAACGGGTAGATTTTACACCCTTTTCTTTATTAGATGTAAGGGCCAACTACAAATTCCCCCGTATCGATTTGTTTGTCAATACAAATAATATATTCAACTCCACACATGTCGATTTCGGCAATATCCCCCAGCCGGGATTCTGGTTATCGGGAGGGGCAACTATAAAATTATAAAATTATAAACATAAGAATGCATCGCTGCTACAGGTAGATGGATAGCCTACATGTTACAAGAGGCTATTTCACCTGTGGCGGCGTTTTTATTTTGACAAAGTAAGATCAAAATTGTATATTTTCAGAATATAGGATGCGTCTCGGAAAAGCTCAAGCAAGCTTGGCTTTCCTCCCGACTTTCACTATATTTGTCTTTTTATCTATGAATATCCAAACAGTAACGATATGTTCCGAAAATTAGTTGCTATTGAACCAATCAGCTTAATTCCATCTGCAGAACAAAAGTTGGATTCATTTGCCAGGGAAGTAACTCTTTATCATGACATTCCTGATGATGATAACGAAATCGCACACCGAATCGGGGATGCCGATGCTGTATTGCTCAGCTATACTTCGCACCTCGGCAAACCGGCTCTGGAACAATGTCCCAATGTGAAATATATTGGCATGTGCTGCTCCCTCTATTCTCCCGAAAGTGCCAATGTAGATATCCACTATGCCAACAGCAGGGGAATAACCGTCACAGGCATACGTGATTATGGAGACGAAGGTGTTGTTGAGTATGTGATCAGTGAGTTGGTACGTTGTCTGCACGGATTCGACCAGGAACCATGGGAGGGTATGGCAAGGGAAATCACGGGGATCAAAGCAGGTATTATAGGTCTCGGCAAATCAGGGGGTATGATCGCAGATGCTCTCCGTTTCTTCGGGGCAGAGATATCCTATTTTGCCCGTAGTGAGAAAGAAGATGCCAAGGCAAAGGGGTATCGTTTCCTGCCATTAGATGACTTACTTTATGAATCGGAAGTGATTTGCTGTTGTCTAAACAGGAATACCATATTATTGCATGAAGCACAATTTAAAAAATTAGGCAATAAAAAGATACTTTTCAATACAGGTCTCTCTCCCGCATGGGATGAAGTCCCTTTCCTGCAATGGCTTCAGGGAGATAACCTATGCTTTTGTGATACAGCCGGTGCACTGGGAGGAGAACATCTTCTCAATCACCCGAATGTACGTTGCATGCAGACATCTACCGGACGTACACGACAGGCGTTCGGTCGCCTGAGTGAAAAGGTACTCCGGAATCTATCGGATTATACCGGTATCAGAATACAATAGGAGAATCAATATTCTGAAGGGTGCTTACTACCGACCAAGCGGCAATTTCGGGTGTGGCACTATATACATCGACCACAGCATGCACCTGTTCATTCTTTATTTCCACCCGCTGCCTGTCCCCTACAAAGTCGGGGGTCGACTCCATAGCCACCTTCAATTTCTCGGGACCGACTGTCGCCAGTGAAGCCGCTACTGCTACATTCAGGCCGGTAGGAAAGGTCGCTATCGCTTCCCTGGCTGTTCCCAAGAAGACCACCTTATTGGCAGTCTCCATTTCGGGAGTATAAAAAGGAGATCTTCTCAATGCCCTTACACCTTTTACATTCCGAAAATCCGCGGAAGCATTTCCCATCAGTGTAGCGGTTCTGAGCACATCAAATCCGCCTGTGGCACCGGAAGCAATGTATACCCGCGTACCATGGGCAATAGCTGTCCTCTTCACCTCTTCATAAAAGGGCGTATCGGCTAAAGCACCAATCGACAAGGTTACAATAGATGTTCCGTTTTTAAGTGCAGGCAGAGCCAATTCTTTCATCGCTGCAGGAGAAGCAGCTTCTATCAGGAAGTCCGGCTTTAAAGCCAGCAACTCCTCCAATGAGGAACATGCTTTACATACACGCCCTTCTGATTCCATTCTGGCGGCGAGTCGTTCAGCTTTCAACACCGTTCTGGAATAGACACCTACCAAGTCATAACCGGGTAACAACCCTTGTAAAAGGGCGTCGGCCACAATATCGGCCAGATAACCGCATCCAACAATCACTAGTTTTTTCATATATGCAAAGATAGTCACTTTTTGACGGAGTCACAATAATCCGGTAAAACAGCAAAAGCAGATTCCCTTTATTAGTCATAATCCCAATATTTTTCACTTATTTTGCATTTCAATTATATGAGGGATCCTTCCAAGTTGGTGAAAAGAGAGAAAGATATTGCTTCAATTTATACCCTGTATGTGGATGACCTATTCACATATGGTTGTTATTTAGGCTTTGCCAGAGAGATCGTGAAAGATGCCATTCACGATATTTTTATAAAAATCACTACCGACAGCAATAAGTTGGACAATATATCCAATATTAAATTCTACCTTTTCAGATCACTGAAGAACAGGCTTCTGGATATCCATAAAAATCAAAGGGAGCATATTGACCTGGAAAATATAGATCTTCTACAGGAAATACCTTTCAATATACAAGTGAATATAGAAGACCTGATGATCGAAGAAGAGGAACAGATGCAGATAAAAACAGGTATTGAACAGATGCTCAATTCTCTTACCGACCGACAGCGGGAAATAATCTATCTTCGTTATGTACAGGGTTACGATTATCCACAAATTGCCGAATTACTTCAAATTTCGGTACATGGCTGTCGTAAACTGGTATCTAAAGCTATTCTCAGCCTTCGGGAGAAATTCGGTATTTTTTTTCTTCTGGGTTACCACTCCTATTTTCTTCTTACCCTTAAATAATATACCTACAATCAGTCAGCCGGATTACCGTCCACATCACCGACCAGCACACCGGAAATACACCAGTAGCTAAGACTGTTTCCGGCAGGATCGCCCACGGGAATAGTAACCTTAAGTTGATGTTCCCCTGCTTTCATATCACCCACACGGATATATACCGGATAACTTACTGTGCCGGGGCACCAGCCCGACCTGCTCAGGTCGGAAGAAGAGAGTCCGTTTGCAAAGTTGCCCGAAGCCGGATTGAGTTCACGATAGCTGCCACAATCCTCTCTCCACGGAGTGTATGCAATAATCCGTTTTCCATCCAGAAATATCTCGTTCAGTTTCGGGTTGAATTCGTCTCCACCGCCCCAACCACCATGTCCGGTGGATATGTAACGGATATATCCGTCTTTCAGATCCCTATCAATTTTGAAATTGACGGTAAGAGAATCGTTCCGGAAAATATTTTCGGGATATGCCTGACCGGCCATCTCCATAATATTAACAGTTGCGAAAAGCGGATAGACCTCTTTTGGTGCGCTTTCCCGTTGTGGGTAATATTTAATGTCAAGCGTAACATTATGCCCGTCATGTGAATAATTACCGATCCATGCACCTACCCATACATCACCTTTAAGGATGGAAGCATAATCAGTAACCTCCTGCTTGAAAACTACGGAATCGGGCCAATTATAATCCGCCACTTCAATATGATTGTATCCGCGTACTCCAAATGAAGTATAGAAGCGCATTAATTCAAACGGGGGAAGATAATCATCGGTCACAACCATCCCTTCATACGGATTCCCATCCTTGTCATGATATACGGGAAGGCTTTCCTTGCCGTGGAGAAGGCCATCGAAGAAGGATCGCTCCCTTTCCGTCGGAATAATAAAAATCGATCCGGTACGGTCATAAGCATCCCCTTCCGAATAATGTGATAACTCAGTAAAGATGGAGTAACCCATATTTTCTTCCGGAAGTTTTACCTTTCTCATCAGGATCGATCCGTTGGCAAACCGGAGGACTTTTTCTTCATCCAACTGTGTCACTTTGGGAATATCCCTGAAATATATGCTTTCGTGATCAAACACATTGACCGCGATCACCCGGCTTTGCTGGATTTTGTAGTTAAAAGCCGGTGCTTTCAACTCAACTCCCCGCAGCGTAGGCTCCAACACTGTCTCTTCGTTGAGCAATTCCACCTTACTTGCCACTGCCGTAGGATTACCATTCCTTACTACTTTCAATACTATCCCTTCGGGGATTGCTACTCCCGGCTGTACGGAGCCATACATACCCAGTTCGGTAGTGTACCAAATTTCGAGAGTATTGGAATTGATGATAGTTTTTGCTTTCTTGCATTTATAACCGGCAATCACCTCCGTCTCATCTAAAAACTCAAGCCCCTCGTTTATGGTAAACGAACGGATGGTATAAATAGATTCTTCACCTTTCAGGAGCGCTGTTTTGATCTCTCTTCCTGTGTTGTAATCGAGATAGGTAGCCTGCACCGGCGCATCGGTGTCCCTTCTGTGGGAGACAGTGGTAATTTTTGCCCAGTTTCCTGATATCTCCATCACGGTTTTGGCTCCGGAAGTTCCCTCCCTTGACCCTGTTGGATAGGTAATTCTAATCGTTTTATGATCTTTTTGGTTATTATTTTCTATCGGTTGTGGCTCTCTTTTTAAGGCAATTCTCCCGTTTGAAATCAACTTTTCGGTCATTGCTTCCGAAGCAACAGTTGCTACTGCTATCAGGAAAACTGCGAAAGATACGGATATGGCCCGTTTCAATCCATTATTTATTATCATCTTCATCTTATATGACTATCTTATTAGTTGTGCAAATTTAGAGAAAGTTTCTACTTCACCCCACCCATTTCATTATTTTCCCACCATAAAAATGTTAAAATTAAAAGATTTTATCAGAAGAAGGGGATAAATAAAATCCGGGGTCGTCTTAATATAAAAGGATACTTTTGAGGTACTGATTTTTTAGCATACAGTAAAAAACATTTGAATGAATACTGAAAACAGATATACCAGTTATACGGATTTTTTAAAAGATAAAAAATTCATCCAATGGCAACTGATGCCCTATGAGAGTTTAAATACCTATTGGCAAAACTTCATCGGACAACATCCGGAACAGAAGAAAAATATAGACAAAGCGATTACCTACCTCAAAAAAACAGGAATGAGCAAAAGCGATTTAACTGAAGATGAGAGAATAATTCTCTTTGAGAGAATTCAGAAGACTATCCGTCAGGAGAAAAAGACAGCACGACGCAAGTTCATTTGGTATGTATCCGCTTCTGCAGCAGCAGTCGCACTGATCATCATTGGAATTAGATTTTTCATACCTTCATCGGAACAGATTACTACTACCGATAAAGAACTGATCGTTGGAGAATTACTCAACAATGAGGATATTCAACTTATTACCAGCGCAAAGTCAATTGCATTTCAGAACGATATAGAAGTAATGCTCAATAAAGAAGGAACGGCTGAGATTATACAGGCTAATAATGAAACCAGTAAAGTAGACGTTGCCCGGGACAAGTTTAACACGCTGATTGTCCCTTATGGAAAACGTTCCACAATCACTCTTGCCGATGGCAGCAAAGTATGGCTCAATTCAGGATCAGTACTTGAGTTTCCCTCCCAATTCACCGGTAAGAAACGGGAAATACGCCTTGCATCGGGAGAGATATATGTTGAAGTAGCACATGATAAAGAAAAACCTTTTTTTGTACAGACCGGTAATATAAATGTGAAAGTACATGGGACTAAATTCAATATTTCTAATTACTCCGGTTCAGTACAATCGATAATCCTGGTAGAGGGAAGTGTCAGTTTACAATTATCAGACAAGAAAGAAATGTTCTTAAAACCGAACGAACAGGCTATATATTCCGAGAGCGGTATGTTCGAAACACAAAAAGTGGATGTGAATCAGTTTACCAGTTGGAAAGAAGGTTATCTTTCTTTTGATAAGGCCCCTATGACTGAAGTGTTGCAACAGATCGGCAGATATTATAATCTTTCGTTTAATTTCGATAATGATATAAACCTGCAAAAAAGGACCTGTACCGGAAAAATATATTTATCCGACAATCTGGATAACGTAATGACAATTATAGGGTTATTATCCTCTACAACTTATACAAGAATTGAAAATAAAATACTTATTACTAATAAACCAGCTTAAATTTATATGCCTATGGATAGATAAAATGAAAAGCTAACAAAAAAGGTCGAACGATACCGCGAATATCGTCCGACCGGAGATAATTTAATTTTCTTAGTGCAATAATAATTAAATCATTACAAATATATGAATAAACATTCTATTGGGAAAGACAAAACACCCAATAATAAATCAAAACGTATTTTAGGAATCATGAAAGTAACAGTTTTCTTATTATTCCTTGGTATTATGCTTTCACGGGCTGAGACAAATCACTCTCAGGAAGTCAACCTTTCATTTCGGTTACAGTCAACCTCTATCAAAGAAGCCTGCAAAGAAATTGAAAAGCAAACCGGTCTGTTATTTATTTTTGCAGATAACACAGAAGATGTTCTTGACGAGAGAGTAGATATTCAAGCAAACAGTGAATCAATCATTGATATTATGGACAAACTGTTTCTGAATACAAATCTTACATACAAAATATTGGATAAACAGATAGTTGTTTACAGAGATTCCGATAAGCAGACTTCTGTCCCGGCACGACAGACAACTATCGAAAGGGTTGTTCAACAACAGACTGGAAAACGAATCACCGGAAGGGTGGTAGATACACAGGGTGAATCCATCATCGGTGCCAATATCATAGAAATAGGAACTACGAATGGTACGGTTACCGATATTGATGGCAATTTTTCTTTGACTGTGGCAAACGATGCCTCCATCAGGATTACCTATATCGGATATCTCGAACAAACAATTCCTACCTCCGGAGGTAACCAGTTCAACATCATCCTGCAGGAAGATACAAAAGCACTGGACGAAGTGATCGTTATCGGTTATGGTACCCGTCAACGTAAAAGTATTACCGGAGCGGTAGACCAGATCAACTCCAGTATGTTTGAAGACAGGCCGGTTTCGAATGCCGTACAAGCTTTACAGGGGGCATCAGCTAATCTGATCATCCAACAGAAAAACATGAATCCTAATGACAACAACCTGAATATCAACATCAGGGGTGTCAGTACGATGGGGAATAATGAACCGCTGATTGTGATTGATGGGTTGATCTCCACAGCTAACACACTGAACAATTTAAATCAGAACGACATTGAAAACGTCTCGGTATTGAAAGATGCAGGTAGTGCTGCCATCTATGGATCACGTTCCGCCAATGGAGTGATTCTGGTCACCACCAAACAGGGAGCCAAATCACAAAAACCGACTGTCCGTCTCAGTACGCTCGTCGGTTATCAGAATCCTCATATACTTTTTCAACCGGTGGAAGGTTGGCAAAACGCTATGTACCGCAATCAAGCCAACATGAATTCAGGAAGTGCCCCATTGTTCACCCCGGCACAGATACGTGATTTATATGAACACCGGGATGAAGAATATTGGTTTTTCAATGAGATCATGCAAAAGGGTCTTCAGCAAAATTATAACCTCAACGTATCCGGAGGTAGTGAAAACACTACCTATATGGTTTCTGCAGGTTACCTGAATCAGGAAAGTAACTTTGTGGGAGGTTTCGGTTTGGAACGTTATAACTTCCGCACCAACCTGACCACCGAATACAACCGGTTCAAGCTGACCGCCCTGACAGCATACAACCGTCGCCAGGAACGTACCATAGCCGGAGGAACGGGAAATGTGATCATTAACTCATCCCGTATTCCACCCTACTATTACTATAAGTTTCAAGAGGACGGGAAATGGCTGATTAACAATATTATCGGTGATGACAACACCATGGCGAAGTTGAAAGACGGCGGATATGAGAACAAAGCTGAGGATAATTTTATCGGGAGCCTGAATCTGGATTATAATATTCTTGACGGATTAACTGCGAAAGCATTGGTAGGATTGGATCTTACCCAGCATCACCGCTTCAGAAGAGATATCCAGGTGCCACTCTACTCGGCATCCAACCTGGAAACACCCACTGTCAATATCAATCCGAACAGGCTTACTGAAGATTATAATAATAAACGATACACACTAAGTACGCAATTCTTATTGGATTACAACCGTACCTTCAATGATGTACACCAGGTATCGGGATTGTTAGGAACATCCAATGAGTCTTACACCTTCAAATCAAGCCGGATTGCATTTATCAAAACCGATCCTGACCTGGGATTACCCACCATGGACGAGTCGGAAGCAGATCCGGGAAACTATACATCCAATGGAACAAATGGAGATGGCAACCCTGCTACGGACCAGACCAGTATCACCTCGGTTTTTGGACGTCTGGGGTATATATATATGGATAAATATTATGCCGATGTATCCTTCCGCTACGACGGTTCATCGAAGTTCGCCAAAGAGAACAGATGGGGCTTCTTCCCCTCCTTCTCGGCGGCATGGAGAATTTCGGAAGAAGACTTTATGGGAGACTACCGGGATAATACAGGAGACCTGAAATTAAGGGCTTCTTATGGTGTATTGGGTAACCAGAATGTAGCCAACTACTCCTATCAGACTGTTTACCAAATGGATCCCAACAAGTATGTATTCAATGATGAAGCGGTACCCGGAACAGGGTTCAAGTATGGGAATCCAGACCTGACATGGGAAAAATCGGGGAACTTTAATATTGGTGTAGACGCCGGATTCTTCAACAACAACCTCTATGTCTCTGTCGACTATTTTAACAAGAGGACATGGGATATCCTGCTGGCTCCCGAAATCTCCACCGTCTTCGGTACCACTGCCGCCAGTGAAAATGCCGGTGAGATGAGAAACCGGGGATGGGAAGCCACCGTGAACTATCGGTTAAAATCGGGTGATTTTAACCACAACTTCAATCTGAATATTTCCGACTCGAAGAACGAGGTAACTGATTTTGGCGGTGAAGAGAAGATCGACCAGAGCGACCAGATGTATAAATTGATCCGCGAAGGGGAAGCATTGGGTTCTTACTATGGGTACAAGACTGACGGGTACTTCCAGAGCGCCGAAGAGATAGCCAACAGTGTACTGCCCGTGGGAGCTACTTTACAACCAGGAGATGTGAAATATGTGGATCAAAATGGCGACGGTGTCATCGATGACAAAGACCGGGTTGTGCTTGGCAACGCTTTTCCAAGATACACTTTCGGATTCACCTACGACCTGCAATGGAAAGATTTCGATTTCAGCATCATGTTGCAGGGAGTGGGCAAACGGGATATGTATCTCCGCGGAGAGCTGATAGAGCCATTCCACTCTAATTATTCCTATGCTATTTACCGTCATCAGTTGGATTTCTGGACACCTACCAACCCCAATGCAAGATGGCCGCGACTGATAGCGCCTAGTTCCACTTCAAGCCAGAATAACTGGGGAAGAGCCGGTACCGATATTTATCTGCTGGACGGAGCCTATCTCCGCGTCAAAAATATTCAGTTAGGGTATACCTTGCCCCAAATGTTTACCAACAAATTCGGTATCGAAAAGCTACGTGTCAGCGTAAATGCTCAGAACCCGCTCACACTCACTAAGAATTCCTTCATTGATCCCGAAACATCAGAGTTCGGAAATAATATGGGAGGTATAGGAGGAGTCAATGCCAACAGCGGCCGTAACTATCCTACGCTTGTTTATTACGGATTTGGATTGGACATCGTATTTTAATATTTTATGCTATGGATATGAAAACAAAAATCATACAATATATCACAATTCTTTTGATCTCAGTCGTCACCTTCACATCATGTAACGACCTCGATCTTGCACCGACCAATAAATTTACGGATGCCAACTACTGGACCTCCGTAGAAAAGGCTGATGCGGTGCTCAATATGGCTTACAGCCAAATATTCAGTGCCGGCTACTTCTTTGCTAACGAACGCCTGACAGACAATCTCTATGAGGGCAGGGGCAACACCGACGAGAAGATCTTCACTTCGGGACAGGCTGATGCCGCTCTCGGACGATTTGCCAATGAGTGGAAAAACTGCTATGAAGGTATTAAAACCTGTCATATTTTTCTTGAAAACATCGATTTAGTACCCAATATAGATACTGCATTAAAGGATAGGATGATTGCCGAAACCCGTTTTATACGGGCATCGCTTTTCTTCCGCCTTACCAATCATTATGGCGATGTTCCCTTTTTCGATTACAACATATCTCTTCAGGAAGCCAATACCATCAGTCGTACTTCCAGAGCGGAGGTGATTGACTTCGTAAGAAAGGAATTGAATGAGATTGTCACCTTTCTTCCCAAGAGTGGTGAATATGCAGATAAGGACAAGGGAAGAATTACCCAGGGAGCGGTGATGACCCAACTGGCACGTACCTACCTCTACGAAAATGACTGGGCCAATGTAGCATCCATCACCGAAGATATCATCAACGAGAAATATGGACATTATGAGCTGTTTCCCAGTTATGAAGGACTCTTCCTACCTGAAAATGAACTGAACAAAGAAGTAATTCTCGATATGGGCTATAAGCTTACCTACCGGACCTGGAGTGAGATGTATGATGCTATTCCTATCAGCGTGGGAGGACGTATCAATGCTGCAGCACCTACACAGGAACTGGTGAATGATTATATTATGACGAATGGTAAGGCGATCCATGAGGCAGGATCAGGATATAATGAAGATAATCCTTATATAAACAGGGATCCCCGATTCGGTTATTCAATCGTTTATCATGGTTATCAGTGGAAGAAAGGAGATGGCTCCGTATCAACTATTTATATTAAACCGGGTTCTTCCAGTGGAGTCCCAGGCGCTTCTAATCTGGATGAATACGCCGGACCCGGACAAAACTCCACCTCCACCGGATATTATATCAGGAAATATTTTGATCCCACGGCACCCGAAGGAATGGCTGCCGGATTGAATCTGATATTGATGCGGTATGCCGACATACTGTTGATGTACGCCGAAGCCAAAAACGAGTTGGGAGAAATGAACCAGTCGGTATGGAACCAGACTATTCGTCCACTTCGTGAGCGTGCCGGTTTTACCGATGCAGGTGCTTTAAATTATCCTGCCAATGGTGACCTGCGCGAAATTATCCGTCGTGAAAGGCGTACTGAACTCTTCATGGAAGGGTTACGACTGTTTGACATTCGTCGCTGGGGTACGATTGAAACTGTGATGAACGGAAATCCCACCGGTGCCAAATTCGCTGCAGAAAACACGCAATACATCCGGTTAGATCAAAGAAAATTCAATAAAGACAGGGACTACCTCTTCGCTGTGCCACAGTCGCAACGTGATATCAATCCTAATCTGACACAAAATCCGGGATATTAACAGCATAATTGTAAACTACAGATAAAATGAAAAATATATCAATAAAATTACTGACGCTATCCCTCCTTGCTTCTCTTTTCTTTGGGTGTGACAGTGAAGGCGTAGTAAGGGACTACGGCGTTACTGCCGTGCAAAAATTGTATGGACCCGACAATGGAAAGACCCTGGAATTACGAGCCAAGGGTTCACTTACCTTCGAATGGGAGCCGGCACTGGCTGAAGATAGTGGTAACCCGCTGTATGAAGTCGTCTTCGATAAGGAAGATGGCGATTTCTCCTCTCCGGTAGGCATAATTGCTTCCGATGACAATGGAAGCCTCACTCATGCGACAATTACACACAAGCAGATCAATAAAATTGCCGCCGAAGCTGGTATCGAATCCGCAGGGCAGGGAACACTCAAATGGACAGTTTACTCCTCCAAAGGATATGCAGCAGTCAAAGCACTGGAAGAACGGACTATTACGGTAACGCGTCTGGCAGGCTTTGCAGATATCCCCGAACAGTTATATATTACCGGAGAAGCCACTGAAGGAGGTGCGGATCTATCCGGAGCCCTTATCATGAAAAAAGTCAAAGAAAATGATAACGATGATGATGGCATTTTTGAGATCTATACGATGATTAAAGCAGGTGCTACCTTCCATTTCACCAGCAGCCAGTCAGAGGGATCAACAACCTACTCTACTGCCAACGGGTTAATTGCAGAAGGAGGGACCACCACCCTGACCAAGGAAGGGGTCTATCGTATCGTACTAGACTTCACCACCGGTGCCGCCAGCTATTCATTGGTTGAAGAAATCGGTTTCTTCTTCTCACCCTCAAACACTATGTTATTTGAATTACCCTATATCGGGAACGGGGTCTTCCGGGCAGAAGCACAGACGGTTACCTTTAAACAGGAAAGCTGGGGGAGAGATGAGCGATACAAATTCAGAATGTTTGTCCGTGAAGAGGCCGGTGAAGGTGAAAGAGTGGAGATGGAATGGGGTACGAAGAATCCTACCGACTCCCGTCCTGAGCCAAACAGTCCCGATTCTTACTATTATTTAGCTCTTGTGGAACCAAGCCAATGGGATAGCAAATGGAAGCTTTCGGGTGACTTCGATGGAGTAGCGGCCAATTACACCATCTATCTGCAGGCCAACATACCCAACTATACCCACTCCATTGAGCTAAGTAAATAACAGTATAACATACTTAAAAGATACAACGATGTACAAATCAGATATAACAATCGCGTTGATCATCCTTTTCTCGGCTCTCTTCGCTTCGTGTAGCGATAATATGGGAACGTCCGATAATCGGCTGTCAGCAGTACCCTCCCTTATTGAACCGATAGATGCCAGGGAAGTAATCCTGGAGTCTTCCGTCTCCGCCTCACTCTACTTCGAATGGGATTATGTCAATCCCGCTGAAGCAGGTGTAGCTGTTTACAGAATTGCTTTCGACACGGAAGAAGGTGATTTTTCCAGTCCGCTTTATGTCATGACAGCAGACAATAATGGTTTGGATAACCATGTCACCATCTCTCACAGGGATCTGAACAGGATAGCCGGCAAGGCGGGTATTAACCCCTCCACCACCGGTACCATCAAATGGACCGTTTTCTCGTCGAAAGGCACCCAATCAATAAAATCATCGCAGGAACACAAGCTTATCGTTACCCGGCTGGCCGGTTTTGATGATATTCCCGGCGAACTCTTTATCGCCGGTGAAGCCACAGAAAAAGGTGCAAATATCGGCGATGCCATCGCTCTGAAAATTCTTTCCGAAGGAGAATTCGAAATTTATACCGGACTGAAGAAGGGACTACCTTTCTACTTTGTCAGCGGCAAATCGGGTGAGTACACTTCGTATTCCCTGAAAGATGATAACATTATAATAGACGGAACTTCTGAGGTACCTGTCGATGGAGTGTATAAAATTTACATCAACTTCGAAGCGGGGTCATATTCCATGAAATATATCGCCAAAGTGAACCTCTTCCTGAACTGGGCTCAACGGTATATCGAGTTACCCTACATCGGATCCGGTGTATGGGGTGTGACCAATTATGAGATCACCGGTCTTTCAGGCAGTGACAATAGTGACGACCGTTATAAATTCCGAATGACCTCCATCGAGGATATGGAAACCATGGAGGAAATAGAAACGGAATGGAGGTCGCCCGATAATGACAGCAAACCTACCGGAGCTCCCGAATATTACTATATGGTTGAAAGGACAAATGTGACACAGTGGACAGATGGGCAGATATGGAAAATACCTGCTACAGATGGGTGGAGTGGAAAGAGGTATGATATCACTTTCTCTCTTAACCCGAATGGGCCATACACCCACAATTTGGTCATTAAATAAGACACATCACCCATTTATCTGTTACAAAGGGAGCAGTAGGAAGCTCCCTTTGTTCACGGAAACATCTTTGAATAAAATCACTCAATTTTCGTATGTAAATTGTAAAAACATGCAACGCAAACCAAGAACTTTAGTTGCAATCATACAACTTACAAAATTTGAATAAAATCATCTTTTATGAAGAAAAAATATCTCTTTTTGATTATGCTGATAATCCCCCTCTGGTGGTCGTGCGAGAAAAAGGATGTACCGGCTGACGGAGAGGAGGAAGAAGAAGAAACCATTGACTGGAATGCTGCTGCCAACTCGAGTAGCAATGCACTGATTACTCAGTTCTGGAACAATGGCGGAAACTATTTCAACACCGACAATAGCGGTAACTCGACCTTTCAGTATTGGCCTAATGCCCATGCACTCGATGTGCTGATCGATGCTTATGAACGTAGTGGCAACAACGAATACAAGGCTTACTTCGATCAATGGTTCCAGGGAGTGAAAGCCCAAAATGGAGGTACATGGAAAAACGATTTCTACGACGATATGGAGTGGAACGCATTGGCTCTGCTCCGGGCATATAAAGCTACCAATGATACCAAATATAAAGATGCGGCATTAGAATTATGGGGATATATCAAAGAAGGCTGGAACGACAATGCAGGTGGCGGAATCACCTGGAAGAAAGGAATGGAATACAGTAAAAACGCTTGTTCCAATGGTCCTGCAGCTATCCTGGCTGCCCGTCTATATCAGGAATTCAAGAATGAAGACGACAAGGAGTGGGCGGTCAACATTTATGGCTGGCTAAAGTCTACTTTGGTAAATACCAATACCGGCGCAGTATGGGACAATATCGATTCCCGCAACGGAGAAATCAAGAAGGAGTGGGTATTCACTTACAATCAAGGCACCTATATCGGTGCGGCAGTTGAATTACATAAAATATTCAACGAGAAATCCTATCTCAATGATGCGGTCAAAGCGGCCGATTATACTATTGGTAGTCTGGTCGAAAACTCTGTCCTGAAAAGTGAAGGTACGGGTGATGGAGGACTTTTTAAAGGTATCTTCATCCGCTACTTCACTGATTTGATCCAACAGGAACGACTCGACGCACCTATCCAAAGAAGGTATCTCCAGTTTATGAAACTGAATGCCGAGACTCTATGGGAACAGGGAACCATGCAGCCGACTGTATTATTCGGCCCTAACTGGCGCCAGAAACCGGGAACTTCCACGGGACTGACTGAGCAACTCAGTGGCTGTATGCTTATCGAAGCCGCCGCCCTACTCAACAAGAAAGATTTATTATAATTCAACATATTTATATATGGGAAAGATTACGTCTTTTATTATTCTATTAGTACTGATAAGCAGTTGTAGCGGAACCGGAAAGGAGACAAGAACTAAAACAACAGAAGAGCCGCTCACCGGCTATGTAAATCCTTTCTTAGGAACAGCCACGCTATGGGAACCCGAGGATCTGGGATATGTACGCACATGGGATGTTCGGACCTGGGGTGCCGAGGTTTTCCCCGGTAGTTCATTGCCAAACGCCATGGTGCAACTGAGTCCCGTCACCCAATTCAGGAGTGGAGCAGGCTATCAATATGAGGATACAGTGATCTATGGTTTTTCACATACCAATAAAGGACACTGGAACCTGCTGCATATACCTCTACTGCCGGTAACCGGAGAGATTACTCCCGGGAATTATGCTTCCGCTTTCGGTCATGACAACGAATCGGCTCACCCGGGCTATTACCGGGTATTCCTCAAAACATATGGTATCGACGTGGAGCTGACTACCACCCTGCGTTGCGGATTTCACCGGTATACCTATCCCAAGGGAGCAGACAAAAAGCTGATTGCCGATATGACCCGCTCCAACAATCGGGTAAAGGACTGGGGCATTCAAAAGGTAGATGAGTATACTTTTTCCGGTTTTCAGGATGCCGAAGGAAAAATGTATTTCTATGCAGTATCCAATTATCCGGTAGAGGATATCCGGCAGGTGAAAGACGACCAGCATGAAATTTCATTGGTAAATTTCGGAGAAAACCGCCAGGAAGACCCGCTGGAACTCAAAATAGGATTTTCCTTTGTCAGCACCGAAAATGCAAAGATGAACTTGGAAGCGGAGATGCTTAATAAGAGTTTCGAAGAGGTCCGTGAAGAGGCCGACAAAGAGTGGAACAGCCTGCTATCGAAGATCAAAGTATCAGGAGGTAGCGAGCGTGAAAAGGGGATCTTCTACTCTACCCTCTATCGCTCATTCCTCTGGCCTGCCCTGCGCAGTGATATAAACGGGGATTTCACGGATGAAACAGGAGAAGTCACCAATGAAGGATTCCGCTATTATACCAATCCCTCGTTCTGGGACGACTATCGCAACAAGTTGGTACTGCTGGCTATGCTATCACCCGATGTGACTGCTGATATCATCAAATCGATTACTGACAAGGGGGAGAAAAGAGGCGGTTATATGCCAACTTTCTTTCACGGCGACCATGCCTCGGTATTCGTGGCTGGCAGTTATCTGCGCGGTATTACTGATTTCGATCTCGAACGTGCCTACAAGCTGTTACTGAAGAATGCCACCGTCCCGGGACGCGGCGGCAGACCCTATCTTGATGAATATATCGAACGGGGTTGGATTGCGGAGAAAGATACTACCAACGTACCTACGTGGGATGAATACAAGGCTGCTGTCACCAAAACAGTGGAATATGCCTATGACGATTATGCCACAGCTTTAATCGCCAAAGAGCTGGGCGATGAAGAGCATTACACGTTGCTGATGGGACGTTCCAACAATTACAAGAACCTGTTTGACCCATCCACCGGTTTTTGGCGCGGGAAGATAGATAATGGAAACTGGATTGAGGATTTTGACCCCTACTATCCCTACTTTGCCTATATGTACCGGGAAGCGAATGCCTGGCAATCGCTCTTTTTCGCTCCTCACGACCCGGAAGGGATGATCGCTTTATATCCCAGCCACCGGGCGGTGGAACAAAAGCTCGACTCACTCTTTACCGAACCGTGGAGAGGATATGAGGCGCACAATATGACCGGCTTTATCGGTAATTACTGTCACGGTAACCAACCCTCCCACTCGATACCTTACACCTATTACTTTATCGACAGACAGGAGAAAGCACAATGCGTGCTGGATAGCATCATGGATCGTTTTTACGATATGGGTGCTGAGAAACTGGCTTATGCCGGGATGGACGATGCGGGTGAGATGTCGGCCTGGTACGTGTTCAACGCTATCGGACTTTATACCTACTCGCCTGCCGATCCGGAATATATCATCTCTGTACCCCTGTTCGACGAAGTGAAGTTCTCTCTGGGTAAAGGAAAGGAATTTACAATCAGAAAAGAAGGCAGCGGAAAGAAGATACGGCAGATCAGATATGGCAATGAACCCATAGAAGGATGGTTTATTCAACACAACCAACTCCTACAGGGTAAAGAATTGGTAATATCTACTGAATAGTATCAGGAATACTCTATTTACAGTACCGGACCCGGGGAAAGGATCCGGTCCTTTATTTTCATACGACTAAAATATTTATTTTCAATGGTGTCGTATGGAACTCGCTTTTAGTCATGCTCTTGTGTGAGAACAATTATCATGCTCGTTTCATACTATAACTATTTGAGAATAATTGTTGTTGATTGAAAGTAGGATGCCGTTGACCGATAAAACCCACCTTAAGGATCCTTTTTGACAAAATTGAATTTCGAAACGACAGAAAACAATTTGGGTTCAATGGACGAGGTTTATTTGATTTTAATAATATCTCAGTTTTAATCAGATACCAGTGACCCAGAGTAACAAATAATTATTACATTTGCAGATATATACTTAATCGGGCAATAAAGATGAAAACATATTTTGGATTAATAGCATGGCTGGTTGCAGTGTGTTTATGCGCCCAACAAAATGTGAATTACGATGAGTCGAAAGTACCTGCGTATATCCTTCCCAACCTATTGCAGGCTAATAACGGAGAAAAGATTACCAGTGCGACACAGTGGGAAACGCAGAGGAGACCGGAACTACTGGAGTTATTCGCTTCACAGATGTACGGCCGTACACCAGAAGACAATATCGATGTCGCCTATGAAATAGTAACGGAAAATCCCAATGCCATGGATGGGAAGGCAACCTCCAAGCAGGTGAGATTTATTTTTTCGAATGGAAAGAAAAAAATTGAAGCTCTTTTATGGATGTACATACCCAACAAGCCGACGGGTAAAGTGCCTGTTTTTGTAGGGTATAATTTCAAAGGAAACCATAGTACTACTTTTGATACAACGGTACTATATTCTCCTGCTTTCCATTTGGTGAAAGAACCGGATCATCCTGATTGGGAAAGAGGGAATCAGGCAAATCGATGGAGTTACGATAAAATTATCGATCGTGGATATGCCATTGCGACAATGTGCTACCACGATATCTACCCCGATAACCCGGAGCTAAGGGATCACAGCATTGTCTCTCTTTTTCCGGAATACGATCCTGAAGTTATTGCTCCCGACGAATGGCAGGCCATCGGTGCCTGGGCCTGGGGATCGAGCCGGATCGTGGATTTTTTGGAAACTCAGGAGAAAATAGACAGTGACAAGATTGCCATCATGGGACACTCCCGCCAGGGGAAGGCAGCTCTTTGGGCCGGTGCTCAGGACGAACGTTTCCGGATTGTGATATCCAATGATTCCGGATGTGGGGGCGCTGCCCTTTTCAGAAGGAAATTCGGTGAAACCGCAGCCGTCATCAATAAGAATTTCCCCCATTGGTTCTGTAAAAATTTCCGACAATACAACGATAAGGAGGAGACCCTCCCGGTGGATCAGCACCAACTTATCGCCTTGATAGCACCAGGAAAGGTATATGTGGCAAGTGCCGAAGAAGATCTTTGGGCAGACCCGAGAGGTGAATTTTTATCTGCTTACCTTGCCGGCCCGGTCTATCGCCTATACGGATTAACTACTATTGATTCGGGAGAAATGCCGGCGTTGCATAAACCAATCATGAGAGATATCGGTTACCATATAAGGGCTGGCAAACATGATGTAACCGAATACGACTGGGAGTGTTACCTGGATTTTGCAGATAAGCATTTCAAATAACGATCCCCGAAGAGCAGATAATAGCAAATTTGATATTCAGTTTTATTTTTCCTATATCTTTTTAAGAATAACTGTTTTTGCCTGGAAATCGTTCGTCTTCTTCGCAATCAGGAGGATTTCATTCCATCTCTCAAGTGGGACATAAGACTTTCCATATGTCTTACTCGCTGATATGAATAATTTATTTCCTTCGAGTTTATAATCGGAGCGAAACCCACCGTAGTCATTCGAATAGTCGGAAGACAACGCATCTAACCCATCAACGGTATATCCTTCAGGAATCTCTATCTCAATATCATAGTTCAGGCTCATGGCAGTCGGGAGATAGGCTTCAATAGTACGTTTTTCATCCCGTTCTGTGGGTTCCCAATGTTGTCCTATCAGTCTGCCCACTTCAAGGATAAGATTATTCCCTGCATTCTTCACCAATCCGTCCACTGTATAAGACACCATATAATCCAATGCCGGACGGTCGGTTGCTATACCCATCGAACTGAAAAAATAGTCCCCGATCTTTTCCGGTTTTTGTCCATGATATACGGTAAGTTCCAGCTCAACATTCTCTTTTTGTTCCTTTTTATGACTCTCTAACACAGAAGTATACTCATCAACACGCTTGCGGGTTGATTTGTTTTCCTGCAATTCCTCCATTAATGTTTGCCGTATACCCAGCTTTTCTCTCATTTCTTTATCCCAATCTTCATAAAGCAGCAGTTGCCAATAATCTTCTTTCATATTACCCGTACATCTTAAATTACGTTTTACGTTCAGATGGGACGGATTATCAGTTGGAATAATCACTTCAATCCGGGAAGTTAAAAGGTTATCCTCTGTTTTTGATTCAGGGATCTCATATTGTCCCTCACTACCTTCTATGCCATACTTTTTATTGGCAGCATATTTGACCACTTCAACGGTGGATGCTGTCTCTCCCTGATACGCAGGAGGAACTTCGCCGGCGTATCTATATCCATTTCTGAAAAAGAAAAGCTGATGATCATTTGCCAACAGGCCGGTTACAATATCGTCATCCGAAACCACCTCCTCTTTTCTGGGACCAAATTTGCTTGTAACTAACAAAAACTTATGCTTTATATTATATTCTTTAAAGAGCTGCTGTAAGCGGACCACAAACTTCAATCCGGGATAATTGGCATAATCGTTCGGCCAATGATAGAATAATGTTTCATATATCAGTATTGCCTTTTCCTCGTCACTTATTGAGGGATTGTTGTTCATAAATTCAGATAGGGTCTTCTTTACTTTCTTATCGGTTTCCTTCATCCAGAACATTTGTTTTTCCTGGGTTGCAAGAAAAGTTTTAGCATCGTTCAGGTATTCGTCATAAGGAAGATTTTCATATACCCCGTTTGTACGTGCATTAGGCGATTTGAGTATCAACTTGGATGCATTGTTCAGTACATACATACGAATCATAGGAAGGCTCCTGTATGGTGATATCCAACGCATTTCATCCAGAGCCGGTACCTTCATAAGATTCTCTGCTTCGGTGTCGAGTATATAATTGTTATCGGCATCAATAGACTGTCTCATTTCAGGAGCACCATTGAGAGAACGGTATTCTACAGTGAGTTTATTTCCGAATTCACAGTGGATGGAATATTTTAATATGGGATATTGCCCGAAAAAGAGAAATATCTCAGGAGGAAGATTATAGGTTTCGAGTTCCATCTCATCACAAACGAAATAGTCCAGAATATCCCCTACCTGCAAGCCCGGAATAGCTATTTTCTTCATAGTTTCTTTCTCTCTTCTTCCTTCCGTCAAAGCTATCGCTTCTTCGTCGACAGCCACTTCTACCACACTTCCATCCGGTTTGATAACCCGTGCACCGACAATTGTCCTGAGCTTGTTCGACCGCATATGCCCGCTTATCCTGGCCTCTTCCCTGAATGACAATTCGGAAAATTCCGTCAACGCCAACAAATCATTTATCTTGACCATCTGTCTGTCGATATTGGTATAATACAGCTCCCGGTTGATATCCCCGAATAGAAGGGCATTCATCCTGAATCGGTTCTTGCTGGTTGCTTCTATATGCTGATGACGAGCAAGAATAACTGCCGATTCACTTTCATATCCGGCCGGTAATTCATATTGCTTAAACTCGGGTTTATCCCAGGCCCACACCATCTCCCTTACGATTTGTGCATGGGTATTAGGAGTATCAGCTAGAATATTTATTGAAAACAGAATGAATAATAGTAGAACAGGAACAGAGATCTTCGTTGTCATAAATATATTCAATTTAAATTTTTTCAAGGGTGATCTGCCTTACATAAGCATTTTTCAACAATCCGATATTTCTATTCCACTGAAAGAAATTCGATTTCGGTAAAGTCGTATTGTTTACTGTAATCTCTTTTTGATACAGAATAGTTTGGCCATCTACAATATAACGAATGCTGAACTGGTAATCATCTGTCTCTATTTCCATATCCTGAGGAATATCTTTCACGCGATATCCTTCAGGAATTTCTATCCTGATGTGACTCCGGATAGTTTGACTGAAAGGAAAAGCATAGTCATTCTTTCTTTTAAGCGTATCGATAGCCAATCCTGTAAAATCTTTGAAAACATCGGGATCGATATATAACTCATCAGAGAAGGAACGGACAGATGAAGGACGTAGTTCTTCGTATGATATGGAGAGACTTTTCGATCCAATCTCCATTCCTTTGATATCCAACTCGAAAATCGAATCTGCCGGATTGTTGCTCTTCAGGAAGTTTTTCAGATAGAACTCGGTGTCGGTTTTACCGGTATAACGGATAGCGAAGGTTATCCCATACTTAGGTTCTCCATGGAAGGACAACTCCGACTCACCTTTTAATTTTCCTCCTTCAATAACATACTGACTCATCAACTGAGTCCGGTTATGAGAAGGGGGAAACGAAGGAGTACGAAGCATCAGGTAATGATCGCCATCCTCCACCATGGCCATTTTCCCCTGAATGGTGTAAGCGATCTCACCAAAAGGCATAAATTTGACTGTGGGATCCAGGAAATGAAATTCGTTGTTATAATCCAACGCACATATCATATGGTCGGCTGAAGGGATAGGCAACGTCCATTCCCGGCCGGCATCTGTTGTGTTTATCCATACCAGACGGGCATCAAATCCTTCTGCCAGCAACAAGCATTTCAATAGGTTGGACATTCCTTTGCAATCTCCATATTTTTTCCTCATCACAGCTTGCGCATCATCAGGTTTAAATCCCTGAATCCCATATTCGAATGCAATATACCTTATATTATTCTGAACCCAATTGAGTAATGCGTTAATCTTATCCCTGTCGGTTTCGCTCTCTTTGGTTATTTCTTTGGCAAGTTGTGCTACTGCGTCATGATCGTTGTAGGCCATATCAGCCTTACTCTTACACCACCTATACATATGGTCGAAGCTGTAAAAATACTCTTCAATTTTTTTGTTGATTACCGCTTTTCGGGGTACAATCTGAATAGAAGGGAACGTAAGCATATAGTCGGGCATAAAATCTTCATGCCGGTATGCCTCCTGATTTTCTATCTGATAGATATATATGGTATTTCCTGACTTGGGATCTACCGTTTTTGACCTGCTTACGCGCGAGTCAAAATTGTTTTCCACAATATCAATTTCCATCCACTGCGGAACAATGATCCGGATGACTTTACTCCTGATAAAATAGGGTTCTACAATATTGATAAACGAAAATCCATATACATCTTTATATTTCTTTTCGTAAGTTACCGTACCAACTTCACTTTTATCTTTAAATTGTAAAGTAAAATAACACACTTTACTGTCATCATAAAAGATATTTTCCTTTGTATCAGTCTCGTATTTGGGAGAAGAAGCTTTTACTCCTTTCACCCTGATTTTCGTTATCTCTGAATTGCTATCATAAAACCGGAAAAAGGGAACCGGTTGGACATTTTTAATGCAAGTATAGATGACATCCTGATTCTCCTTTACAATCACCCTGTTATTCTCCATCATATATGTATAAGTCGACTGCTGATTACTGATAATCATATTGTCATCATTATTTTGAGACAAGAGTAGAAAGGGTATAAAAGAGATTAACAACAGTAAGGAATACTTCATAGTGATAGAATGAATCATGCAACAATTGAAATAAATAATTGCCCTGCAAAAATAATAAATTAACTCCAATTATATTTCATTGTATTATAATATTAGACCTTCACTGAATGGAAATATGTACCTTTACCGCCACAATTTTCATTTAACAATCGAGATCGGGGATGAAACAATTTCTACTCTTCACATTGAGTTGTATCATGGTCAGTTCAAGCCTGTATGCACAACAACTCAAAGGTGTCATTGTCAACAAAAAAGGAGAACCTGTTCCAAATTCAACCGTCTATATTTACGAAATTGCCAAAGGAATTGCAGCCGACAACCTCGGCGAATTTCAAACGGGACTTGCACCGGGCGCATATACCTGTGAATTCCGTTCCCTCGGTTACGAAAGTATCAGGAAAAATATTGTAATGGGAAAGGATAACCAGGCTATCCGTGTAGTACTCCAGGAAACATCCTATATGCTGAAAGAGGTGGTGGTTTACGCTAATGCCTCCGACGAGGATCCGGCCTACCGTATCATGCGAAAAGCGATTGCCCATGCCCCTTATTACCGTTATCAGATAAAGGAATACACTTCGGAAACCTATATAAAGGGGAGTTTAACCATCGATAAAATACCCGGAATTCTCAAACGTGCCATGAAAGTCAACGACAACAACTTCGACATCAACTCCCTCATAGGAAAACCATTGGTAATGGAATCGAAAAGCAATATTCACTTTACATCACCCGAAACTTACCAACAAAATGTGGTTGCACTGAAAAGTTCCATTCCCAAAGAATTCAATGTGGACAAGGGATTGAGTATTATGACTTCGAGTATCTATAACGCTGAGTTGAACGGAAGGATCTCCCCACTCGCCTCCGGAGCATTCAGGTTTTATACCTTCAAGCTTGAAAATGTGGATTATCAACCCGATCATATCATCAATAAGATAAAAGTGGCACCCCGGAAGAAAAATCCCAGTCTGTTCTCGGGCTATATCTACATTCTGGAAGATACATGGAACGTATATATTGCCGATCTTGTCACAAGCGAGCTGGGTACTACCATGCATTACCGCATCAACTACCATCAGGTGCAACCTTCGGTCTATTTGCCCACCACTTACGACGTAACCCTGACAATGAATACAATGGGCGTAAAAGGATCGGGGAATTACTACGCATCGATGAAATACAACTCGGTGCGGGTAGATGAAACCCGGAATCCCGCGGCTGCAAATGAAATCGCATTCGCAGACAAATCAGACGAGTCTGGCAAACAGAAAATATCACCCAAAAAGCAAAAAATTTCGGATGAATTGGACAAGCTGGCGCAAAAGGAAGAACTCTCTACCAAAGAAGCTTATAAGATGTCGAAACTGATGAGCCGGATGGTGGAACCGGAAGAGGTGAAAAAACAACGGGAATCGCTCGAAAAAAAAGATATTGAAAAGGTAAAGATGAAAGTGGACACGCTGGCATGGAAGAGAGACTCAGCTTTCTGGACAAATGTCCGTGAACTTCCGCTTCGGGAAGATGAGTTGAGAAGTTATCAGGTGAGGGATTCCCTGTCGGGTAACGATTCTATTACGGAAACAGACGGAGATAGGAATGAGGTAGTATTATCGATTGAAGAAAACCCGAAAACCGTATTCGGAAAAATCACACAGGGAGGCGTATGGAAAGTGAATCGGGATCTCTCGCTCCGTTACGGCGGATTAATAGGTGCATTGAAAGAGTACAATTTTACGGACGGATTTTGGTTGGGACAAACACTTTCCTTCAATTATGCCATCGATAAAAACCGGAATTTTTCTGTTTCCCCGTCCCTGTATTATGCCACCGCACGAAAAGAATGGTTGTGGCATGTTTCCACCTCGTTGAATTATGCGCCTATGTCCCTCGGGCGGTTTTATCTCTCCGCAGGGCATATTTCACGCGATGTGAACAGTGAAAACGGCGAGTCAAGGCTAATGAACACGCTTACAACCATCGATCTGGGGCAAAATTTTATCCGGTTTTACGACAGCCGGTACGTCAAAGGCGACCATTATATAGATATTACCAACGGACTGCATCTGTACACCAGTGCGGAAATAGATAAACGGTCGGCTCTGCGTAACCGTACCTCGTTTAATTTTATCGGCCAAGAAGTTCCCGAAAATATTCCTTCCGATGCCACTTTATATCCCGGTCATACGGCCGCAAATATCACACTGGAACTGTCCTATACCCCCCGTTACCGTTACCGGGTGAGAGACGGTAGAAAGTGGTACGTTTCAACCAAATATCCTACTTTCTCAGTTTTATACAAAAAGGGAATCAATCTTTTTGCCGACAATCCGGCGCCGTTGTATGACCGGCTTTCCGCTTCGGTTTCTCAAACTATTAAAGTCTCCCCTTTTGAAGAGATCGATTACCTGTTTTCGGGCGGCATCTTTTTATCGTCCGACAGGTTATATCTGAATGATCTCAAATATTTCAGGAATAACCAGATGCTGTTCACTGCGTCCGATTTTAACCGGAGTTTCAACCTTCTGGAACCTTATACCGCTTCCGGGAAATGGTGGGTGGAAGGACACCTGAATTATCAGTCGCAGTATCTCTTTCTGAAAAACCTGCCTTTCCTGCAACGTTTCTCATTCGATGAAGCGTTCCATTTGCATGGCCTGTCCACTGAAAACAGGAAATACTATCTGGAGGGCGGTTATTCTATAGGGTTCCTGGGCTTAGGCAGGGCAGGGATCTTCACCGGTTTTGCCGATAAAAAGTTCGATCGTTTTGGAGTAAGGGTAAGCTATCCACTTTGGAATTTTATGGAAAAGCCGCTTAAATAAATTTCTTCACGACCATAACGTCCGATTTTACCCGTTTTTTTTACCGATAAAAAACCGGCAAGAATTATTAATTTGATAAAAAAATAATCCTAAAACTAATAAATCATAATATTTTATTTTGGTCTCCGATAAATAAGAACAAAATGTCTTCCATATTTTTCAAATAGATTTTTTTTAATGGGTTATATCATCTATTTATGGGCTGTTAAAATATCAATTTGATAATTTAAAATAAAATATATTTTCTATTTTTGCCCAAATTTATATATTATAATATATTAATGGGTAGAAAACTTTTTTGGCGTCAAGGTAAGTCCGGAATAAAAATCACAACTGTCTCTTTTCTGATAATCGAAGTATAACGGTAATTTTTTTAAAGACAAGACAGTTTTTCTGTGTTGCAGTTTATTTTTTTGTAATATAAACAATATTTAATTATTAATTGATTAAAACAATGAGAATGAAAATGAAGAACTTTAAGAGTTTGAAAGGATTGTTCATGTTCTTTTTGTGTATGTACGTATTTGCCGCTTCTGCACAAAACCTGACAATTCACGGAGTTGTAACAGACTCGTATAATGAACCGGTTATCGGAGCCACCGTAGTCGTGGAAGGAAATACTTCACAAGGTACAGTAACCGATATCGATGGGAATTTCACATTGCCTAATGTGCCTGCAAATGCCAACTTAGTGTTCAGCTATGTGGGATTACAAACGCAGACTGTTCCCGTAAATGGGCGTACAACTATAAACATCACACTCAGCGAAGATTCCGAATTGCTGGACGAAGTTGTTGTAACGGCTCTGGGTATCAAACGTGACAAAAAAGCATTAGGATACGCTATTCAGGAGGTAAAAGGTGATGACATTGTTGCTGCCCGCGAATTAAACGTAGCCAATGCGCTTTCCGGAAAAATATCGGGATTGCAGGTCATCCGGTCGGGGAACGGACCCGGAGGTTCTTCTAAAATTGTAATCCGCGGAAATAATTCGGTCACAAATCTGAACCAACCGTTGATCGTGGTAGATGGTGTGCCCATGGATAACTTTACCGGAGCTAAAAACAACGACTATTGGAATCCCAGCGCCGACATGGGTAACGGTTTGTCAGACATTAATTCTGAGGATATTGAGAGCATGACCGTATTGAAAGGAGGCTCAGCTGCCGCACTCTATGGGTCGCGCGCCGGAAATGGTGTGATCTTAATCACCACCAAGAGCGGACGAAAAACAGATGGATTGGGGATCACTGTTTCTTCTTCAATAGCTGCCGAAACTATTTTTATGAATCCTCAATTACAGAATACCTTCGGTCAAGGGAGCCAAGGAGCTTATGACCAACTGTCGCCACTCAGCTGGGGTCCCGAAATCACCGGCCAGGAATATACAAAATGGAACGGTGAAACAGCAACAATGCAGGCTTATGACAACATCAACAATTATTTTAGTAAGCCAGGAATCAATCTGACGGAAAACATTGCTTTCTCACAACAATATAACAATGTATCTGTATATACCTCACTTGGCAGGACTGATGACTGGAGTAAAATCCCGGGAGCAGACCTGAGCCGTACGAATATGACAATGCGTGCAACCACCAAATTCGGGACGGATGAACGTTGGAGTACCGATGTCAAAGTACAATATATTAAAACCGATGCCCGCAATCGTCCGGTTGGAGGACGAAACGCATCAAACCCGTTCTTTACTATGTATGCTTTGCCCCGTTCACTCGATATCCGGGATTTCAGTAATCCGATAGATGACCAGGGAAGAATGATTTGGTACCAGAGAACCAGTCCGCAGATCAACCCCTATTGGTTGACCCAATATAGATTAAGCAATGATGTTCGCGAACGCTTCTTAATGCAAGGCTCGTTGAAATATCAATTTACCGACTGGTTAAACGGAGAAATCAAAGGGGGAACTGATATGTATTTTACCGAATATGATAACAGGACATACGGAAGAAGCCCGCTCTCAGAAACCGGACGTTATAGCTTCGGACAAGATAAATTCTTTGAGAATAACTTTAGCGCCCTTCTTTCGGCACAGAAAGACAATGTTTTTGGCAAGTGGGGATTCGGAGGTTCATTGGGAGGTAACCTTATGCACCGGAAAAAAACAGGGATAAACGGCGGTCCGGATGAATTGCTTGTTCTAAACCTGTTCACATTCGGCAATTCAAAGAACAAACTGGATGCCGAACGTGAATACAATGAGAAGAAGATCAATTCGGTATATGGTACCGCACAGGTAAATTACGGCGGGTATTTGTTCATCGATGGAACTTTCAGAAACGACTGGTCTTCTACACTTCATCCGGATAACCGGTCATTCTTCTATCCTTCGATAAGTACATCCTGGGTAATAAGCGATATGCTGAATACCGAAGGAAAAGGTATGCCGTCATGGTTTACGTACGCCAAAGTGCGTGCATCTTTCGCACAGGTAGGTAACGATCTCGATCCTTATCAGCTTTACAATACTTATAGCATTGGTAAAGATCCGGAAAATAACGCAACAGCAGGAACCAATAATACATTGTATGATCCTACCGTACGCAGTGAATTAATTTCATCCTGGGAAGCAGGAACCGAACTTCGCTTTTTCAACAATCGTCTGGGATTTGATTTTGCCTGGTACAAATCCAATGCATATCGTCAATTACTGAATCTTCCGATGGACCCGTTGAGTGGATACGGTTCCCGGAAAATCAATGCAGGTAATATCCAGAATCAGGGGATTGAGTTAATGATCAATGCCCGTCCGGTAGAAACGAAAGATTTTGCATGGAATATACAGGCGAACGTTTCTAAAAATAATAATACGATCGTAGAACTGACAGACGATGTAACACTCTATGAGTTGGGCGGTTATGACAACCTTAAGGTCTATGCTACGGCAGGAGGAGCTTATGGTGAAATCTACGGGACAAAATTCAGAAGAGTTACCGACGAAAATAGCCCGCATTATGGGAAATTAATCGTAGACGGAAATGGACTTCCACTCGGAACCACGGAAAGTGAAAAAGTCGGAGATCAACAAGCCGATGTATTGATCGGGTTAACTAACTCATTCCAGTATAAAGGTTTTTCATTCAGCTTCCTGATTGATGCACGTATCGGAGGAGATATTTTCTCTGCTACAAACTTGTATCTGCAAAACGCCGGAACAGCGGCTGTAACAGCGCCCAATGGAAAACGTGAAGAATTTGTAGTGGAAGGAGTTTATCTTGATAACAACCAGCAATATCAGGTAAATACAACGCAGGTAACACCCCAGCAGTATTGGGAACGTGTAACTACAGCGACAGGAAATCTCGGCATTTCCGAAGCAAATATTTACGATGCAACAAATATACGCCTGCGTAACGTACAGTTAAATTACGACTTTAACCGTTCGTTATTGACCAACACTCCATTTACCAGATTAAGAATGGGAGTTTCCGTAAACAACGCGTTAATGCTTAAGAGTTATTTGAAAGGAGTAGATCCCGAGTCGGTATTTGCCATTGGCACTAACGCCGTAGGTTTTGAAAATACGGCGCCTCCTACTTCACGGACATTCCTTTTTAACGTAACATTCGGTTTCTAATAAATTAAAATGACAACAACAATGAAAAAAAGGCAAATATTATATACGTTTTTAGCTGCAATCATGTTATTGGGTGCTTGTTCCGATTTTGAGGACATAAACAAAGATCCCAATGCAGCGAATGAGGATGACATTAAGGTGCAATACATATTAAATAAAGCGATCACCGATGCCCAACAAGATCCGCACATTGCGGAACGGGCTTTCGTATTGTACTGGAGACGGGCCGGACGGCAAGATCGTTCGGGCGGCATCAATTTAGGAACATACAACAACGATTGGAGTTCTGATTACTATCGTTATGTATCCGAATGGATGAGATCGGCAACACAAGCAGTGGATTTGGCCGAAAAACAAATTGAAAAAGATGATTTTGCGGTAGAATATGATCGTCAGATGGCTAAAAACCTCAAAGAGGTGGCCCGTATTTGGAGAGCATATCTGATGAGTGAGTTTTCCGATAACTTTGGCCCACTTCCCATTGAAGCTTTCAAAGGAACCAATCCGGAATTTTCAAGTGTTAAGGATGTGTATTATTTCCTGCTTGACGAACTAAAAGATGCGACAGCCAATATAGATGTGAATGTAACACCCCAGGACGTGGATAAGAAGTTTGACCGTGCGTATGAATTTAATTTCTCAAAATGGGTAAAATATGCCAATTCTCTACGTATGCGTCTTGCGATGCGTTTATCGGAAGTAGATGAAGCAAAGGCAAAAACTGAGTTTGAAGATGCTGCACGCGGCTCCCTCATCCTGGACGCTAATGATATGTTTTCTGTACAGGAACGTGATGGATGGGATCCTCTTGCAGGAGTTATGTCCAGACCGTGGAACGCTTTATTGATGAGTAATACGCTTAATAACCTTATGATTAACTTGGGAGGTATAAAATCAGCAGACCAGTTGGATGCTTCCTATTCCTCTTACATTAAACCCCAGGGATATATGGGTGTTAGATATCAAAACCAATTTTCCACCTACACGAACGATCCTTCAATCGGTTTTGTTTTCGATGGACTCCATTACTCTATTGATCCCAGGGCATATCAACTTTACTCTATCCCGGGTGATTTCAGTAACTCTAACGCTCAATTTACATCAGAAGATGACTTAGGCCCTATTGAAAGATCTATTTTCGCCGACAGAGACCAGAAAGAGGAAATAGCCAAAATAAATCTTGCGTTTACCTGGAATACGATGCCCGGAGGAAGTTGGGGTGATATGTCTGCTATGAATCAGGTAATCGGTTCCCTTTACAACCCAATCCTTGTGAAGAAGTACAGGAACCATTCACAAAGACGTGTATTCTTTGCCGTCTGGGAAACTTATTTCTTATTGGCAGAAGCTTCCGTAAGAGGTTGGACAACACCTGTAGCTGCTAAAGAGGCCTATGAGAGGGGAATAAAAGCAAGTTTGGAATACCACGGGATTGATAAGTTCTATGATTCGTATATCGCATCTACCGATTATAACCGCGTTGGAACTTCTGTAAAATGGGATCATACTACAGAACCACCCTCGACGGTTGAGGTGGATATTATAAACGGTTACACCAAGCAACCTGCCAAATATGCTTATAGATATCCGGTGGCCAGTCAAACATCCTACGGTAAAGCACTGAACGATCATATGACTAAAATCATCACCCAAAAATTCATTGCTCAGAACCCGTGGTTGCCACTTGAAACATGGAACGACTATCGCCGTTTGGGTCTTCCGTTCTTTGAAAACATGGTAGTTGAAAATGCGTTGACTGATTTACCCGCATTAACTAAGGATAATGTGAGAACTACGCAACAACCCACCTTTTTCCCACAGCGTCTTAAATATCCGGCTTCGCTTGAGAACAGCAATCCTGAAGGATATAAAAAAGCTGTAGAGTTGTTGGGCGGTCCAGATGCTGTGTTAACACCGCTTTGGTGGGCTAAACACTAAGTAACAATTTATTTTTGAATAAAGAATCGAATGAGGCTGAATCCTAAGTCGCCTCCAAATTAAAAATCAGTTTATTTGTCCAAGTTTGATGTTTTTAACATCAACTTGGGCAAATTCTTTATTGCACCAATCTGTTTTAGGAACAATCAGAACAGGATTGGTTAGAAGGTGTATGCAGGTTTTTACCTATCTTTTCTTTGCCATGTGTTTAAAACAAGACTGTCTCCCTGAAATAAGCTTCATTTTGAGACACTTTTGTTTTCGACCTCTCATACCACCCGGCTTACCGTACGGTTCAACTGATCCTTCCCCATTCGTAGCGGTTTCCGTCCAAACGGCCCAATTGTTGCTTTAATACCAGATGTTCCGGTTGTTCCAGTTTAGGATCCTTTTCAATAAGGTCTTCTGCAATCTCCCGAGTACGATATAGAATATTACTGTCTTTTACCAGATCAGCAATCCTGAGGTCGAAAGGGATACCGCTCTGCTGGGTTCCTTCCAGGTCGCCCGGGCCCCGCAGCTTCAGGTCGGCTTCGGCAATGACAAATCCATCATTACTTTCGGTCATGATCTCCATCCGCTTACGGGTATCGGATGATATTTCATAAGGTGTTATCAGTACACAATAGGACTGGTCGGCTCCCCGCCCTACCCGCCCCCGCAACTGATGCAACTGCGAGAGACCAAATCGTTGCGCACTTTCGATCACCATTACACTGGCATTAGGTACATTCACACCAACTTCAATTACAGTTGTAGATACCATGATCTGCGCTTCATTGACCACGAACCGCCGCATTACTTCATCTTTTTCGGCAGACTTCATTCGTCCGTGCATCTTACAGACGTTGAACTCGGGGAAAGCTTCCTTGACATGCAGGTATCCTTCCTCCAGATTCTTCAGGTCGAGCTTTTCACTCTCTTCAATCAATGGATAAACGATATATGCCTGCCGGCCCACACGGATCTGCTCACGGATAAACTCATAAAGTGCACCCCGTTTCTTATCGTACCGGTGAAGCGTTTGTACCGGCTTCCTGCCCGGCGGTAGTTCGTCGATCACCGACACATCCAAATCGCCGTAAACCGTCATTGCCAGCGTACGGGGAATAGGAGTGGCGGTCATCACCAGCACATGTGGCGGCTGATTGTTTTTTGTCCATAATTTTGCCCGTTGCGCCACCCCGAAACGATGCTGCTCATCGATCACTACAAACCCGAGATTATTGAACTGCACGGTATCTTCAATCAAGGCATGCGTTCCGATAAGGATGTCAACCTCACCCGATTGGAGGCCGGCATGGATCTCGTCCCGTTCCTTCTTCTTCGTGGAACCGGTCAGCAACTCCACCCTCAAGTCCATTCCCGAGAGCATCTCGCTAAACGTTTCAAGATGCTGCGACGCCAGGATCTCGGTCGGCGCCATCAGGCAGGACTGGTAACCGTTATCAAGCGCAATCAGCATGCACATGATCGCCACCAACGTCTTACCGCTACCTACATCTCCCTGCAGCAGACGGTTCATCTGTTTCCCTGATGCGGTATCTTTCCTGATCTCTTTAATTACCCTTTTCTGTGCGTTGGTCAAAGGGAACGGAAGTTTTTGCTTATAAAACGAATTGAGATGATCCCCCACTCTCCTGAAGATAAAACCGTTCAACTTCCCTTTCCTTTCCGAGGCATAACGAACAATATTAAGCTGGATATAGAAGAGCTCTTCAAATTTCAGGCGATACTCCGCATCACGTAATAAAGGAGCTGATTTCGGAAAATGAATATTCTCCAACGCGTCATGGAACGGCATCAGCTTGACCTCTTTCACTACATCGGACGAAAGTGTTTCCGGTAGCCGCTCTTTAATCAACCCGAAAGCATTGTCGATGATCTTCTGCATCGCCCTGGAGTTAAGATAGTGGTTCTTCATCTTCTCCGTGGTGTTATACATTGCCATCAACCCTTCAGGGCGATCCGACTCATTCATAAAAGGATCGATATCGGGATGGGCGATATTCCACTTGCCATTGAACAGGGTGGGCTTACCAAAAACTACATATTCCTGATTGAGTTTGTACTTCCCTTCTATAAACCGTATCCCCTGGAACCAGACCAGATCCACAAAACCGGTACCGTCGGTAAAGTGTGCTACCAACCGTCTGCGACGTCCCTCGCCAAAGGATTCGAACGCAGTGATCCTCCCTTTCAACTGAATATAGGCCATCGAGTTATCGATCTCGTGGATATAATAAATCCTGCTCCTGTCAATATAGCGGTAGGGATACCACCTCAGCAGGTCACCGACCGTGAAGAGATTGATCTCCTTATTGAGGATCTCTGCCCTTTTGGGTCCAACACCGGGAACGAATTTTATGTCAGTCTGAAGAATACTCATTATTGTTACGTACTATACGTTCCAGATCACGCTCTTCTTTCCGCTGCAATATAATTGATTTAACATACTCTTTTTATGCAGTATAGTATTTTTATTGCAAATTTTTATCACCTTCCAAGTTGCAAGTTTTTCGCAAATGTAAACAAAAATGAGGAACAGTTCAAACTATTCCTCATCGCTCATTTCTCAATCAGCCTGATCGAATCACACTCGTCACTCTAAAAAATTACCAGGCGAAGAGCGGATATTGCCGCATGGTGGCATTGACCTTTTCACGCACCGACGCAATTGTTCTGTCGTTTTCCGGAGCCGAAAGCACGGTATCGATCATCTCCACGATCTCACCCATCAAGTCTTCCTTTGCCCCACGGGTGGTGATGGCAGGTGTCCCGAAACGCAATCCCGACGTCTGGAAAGGGGAACGGCTATCGAAGGGTACCATATTTTTGTTGACAGTGATGTCGGCTTCCACCAATACCCTCTCACCTACTTTACCGGTAAGATCGGGGAATTTGGTTCGCAGATCCACCAAAATGATATGGTTATCCGTTCCTCCGGATACCACCTTATATCCCTTGTCTAAAAACGCCTGCGCCATCCGGGCGGCATTCTTCTTTACCTGCGCCTGGTAGATTTTGTATTCGGGCTGTAACGCTTCGTAGAAAGAAACCGCCTTCGCGGCGATCACATGCTCCAGTGGGCCGCCCTGCATACCAGGGAATACGGCTGAATCCAGAAGAGCCGACATCATTTTTACCTCTCCTTTCGGGGTGGTGATACCCCAGGGGTTTTCAAAATCTTTCCCCATCAGGATCACACCCCCACGCGGACCTCGTAGGGTTTTATGCGTTGTGGAGGTGACAATATGGGCATATTTCACCGGATTCTCGAGTAATCCGGCAGAGATCAATCCAGCCGGATGCGCCATATCGACCATAAAAATTGCGCCGATTTCATCGGCCACCTTGCGGATACGGTCATAATCCCATTCACGGGAATAGGCAGACGCTCCGGCAATGATCAGTTTAGGACTTTCTTTACGTGCCGTCTCTTCAAGTTGATCATAATCGATCTGTTGATTGTCTTCACGTACATTATATTCCACCGGTTGGAACATCAATCCTGAAAAATTGACCGGAGATCCATGTGTCAGGTGTCCCCCGTGCGAGAGGTTCAAACCAAGGAATTTATCACCGGCCTTCAAACAAGCTAGGAACACAGCGGCATTTGCCTGTGCACCGGAATGAGGTTGCACATTAGCCCATTCGGCATCGAACAACTCCTTCAGCCTGTCAATAGCCAGTTGCTCACTCATATCCACCACCTCACATCCGCCATAATAGCGTCTTCCGGGGTAGCCCTCAGCATATTTATTGGTCAATACCGACCCCATGGCCTGCATCACCTGGTCACTCACAAAATTTTCGGAGGCAATCAGTTCAATACCTTTCAACTGCCGCTCACGCTCTTTCCCTATGATCTCTGCGATCTGCCTGTCCTGGTTCATTCGAATAATTTTTAAAAAAGAAAAAAATTGGATACAAATATAGTGAAAGCCGAGAGAAATACAAAGCTTGCTTTAGTATTTCCGAGGCGTATCCTATATTATGAAAATATAGTGAAAGCCGAGAGAAAAGCCAAACTTGTTTGAGCTTATCCGAGGCACATCTTATATTCCATAGACTTAGACAAAAAAGTCGATATTTTTTATCCAGAGGGTTAAAACTCAGAAGAGAATTAAAGGAAAAAGGGTTCCATACACTCCAATTAAAAAAGTAAAAAATCGTATGAAACGAACCAAAATTGAATTAACTCACTATATTTGCATTTTATTGATGCAACCATAATTCTATTAGTCACCTTATAAATTAGAATAAAATGAAACGAATAATTTTGATTATCATTCTGCTTGCCGCACTGACTATCCAGTCGGCAGAAGCACAGGAAACCAACTATATTAATATTTCGGTCGATGCCGGTTTAGTCGCGAACACAAGACGCGACAAGAAATTCGGCTTGGGCGGTACTATCGGCTGGCTCACCCAGGACAACCTGCTTTCGCTCAACTCCAATAATTACATCTCTTTGAGTGTAAAAGCTTTCAACAATCCTTACGGGGAAGGTAAAATTCTTTCCAGCATCAAGAATGATGCCGACGATGCATTCAACTATATCATGCCGCTGGCGGGCTATCGTTTCACCCAAGAGGGTATCTCGGACGGTTTTTTCGTGGAACCGCGTATCGGGGCAGTATTCGGCGCCAGCTATGCCGGATTGGCTTTCTCACCCATAGCCGGTTATGCCGTGCAACAGTTCAATTTTTCCATATACTGCGATATGGGATTCGCGGGTAAAGAGAGTGCTATCCGAAAAAAGAGCTTTTTTGCGCCGGGTATAAGCGTTGCATACAATATCAGTCTAAATTAGGTCTTGCATGAAGAAAGCGCTGGTCACCGGAATTACCGGTCAGGATGGCTCCTATCTTGCCGAATTGCTTCTGGAGAAAGGATACGAAGTACACGGTACACTGAGGCGTTCGTCCTCCTTCAATACCGGCAGGATAGAGCATCTTTATCTTGATGAGTGGATCCGCGATATGAAACAGAGACGGCTCATTGATCTGCATTATGCCGATATGACCGATTCCAGTTCGCTTATCCGTATCATCCAGCACATCCAACCCGATGAAATCTACAACCTGGCTGCGCAGAGCCATGTAAAGGTGAGTTTCGACGTACCCGAATACACGGCGGAAACTGATGCCGTGGGAACCCTTCGTCTGTTGGAAGCAGTGAGGATACTGGGACTGGAAAAAACGACACGGATATACCAGGCATCTACCTCCGAACTGTTCGGACTCGTACAGGAAGTGCCCCAGAAAGAGACTACACCGTTCTACCCCCGCAGCCCTTACGGGGTAGCAAAACTGTATGGATACTGGATCACAAAGAATTACCGGGAGTCATACGGAATGTTCGCGGTGAATGGTATTTTGTTCAATCACGAGAGTGAACGCAGGGGAGAAACATTTGTCACCCGGAAAATTTCACTGGCGGCCGCCCGTATCGCACAAAATCTTCAGGATAAACTGTACATGGGGAACCTGGATGCGAAACGCGACTGGGGTTATGCGCCCGATTATGTGGAATGTATGTGGTTGATGCTGCAACATGAGGTACCGGAAGATTTCGTGATCGCCACGGGTGAGATGCACAGCGTACGGGAATTCTGTACGCTTGCATTCGCCGAAGCGGGAATAGCGCTGCGATGGGAAGGAGAAGGGGTTGCCGAAAAAGGGGTCGACACGGTTACGGGGCGTGTGTTGGTGGAAGTAGACCCGAAATATTTCCGTCCCACGGAGGTAGAATTATTGTTGGGGGATCCCTCCAAAGCCAAAACCCTGTTAGGATGGAATCCACGTAAAACATCATTCGAAGAACTGGTCAGACGGATGGTGAAAAACGATATGGGGACTGTGAAAAAATTCTCCCCGTAGATTGAGACCTGACTTCGTAATAAGTAAATGAAAGAAACTGATCATGGATAAAAACAGTAAGATATATGTCGCCGGCCATCGCGGATTGGTGGGATCGGCCATTTGGCGAGACCTGCAATCGAAAGGATATACCCACCTAATAGGCCAATCCCATCAGGAATTAGACCTACTGGATGCCGGAGCTGTAAAATCTTTTTTTGACAGGGAAAAACCTGAATATGTAATCCTTGCTGCTGCATACGTGGGAGGTATTATCGCCAACAACACCTACAGGGCTGATTTTATATTTCGCAATCTACAGATACAGAATAATGTCATAGGGGAGAGTTTCCGGCATAATGTCAGGAAGCTCCTCTTCCTTGGCAGTACATGCATTTATCCCCGGGAGGCACCACAACCTATCTCTGAGGAGGCGTTACTTACCGGTCCCCTTGAATATACCAATGAACCTTACGCCATCGCCAAGATTGCCGGACTGAAAATGTGTGAAAGTTTTAATATCCAATATGGCACCAATTATATCGCGGTGATGCCTACCAACCTGTACGGGCCAAATGACAATTTTGATCTTGAAAAGAGTCATGTACTACCCGCAATGATCCGTAAGATCCATCTGGCAAAAGCATTGATGGATGAAGATTGGGAGATTGTCAGGGAAGATCTCACCCGACGTCCTGTAGAAGAACTTTCAGGCAATAGCACCCAACAGGATATGGAAAATAAACTCCGGAAGTATGGCATCCATAAGGAACGGGTTGAATTATGGGGAAGTGGAAAACCAATGAGGGAATTCCTATGGAGTGGAGATATGGCAGACGCCTCTGTCTATATTATGGAAAACGTAGAGTTCTGTGATCTGGCGAAGGGAAAAACCGATATACGGAATTGCCATATCAACATCGGAACAGGAAAAGAAATCAGCATACACGATTTGGCCTGTTTGATCAAAAAGACCATCGGTTATAAAGGAGAGATCACATTCGATGCGTCCAAACCCGACGGGACAATGAGAAAACTGACAGATGTTTCCAAGTTAAATGCGTTGGGATGGGAACACACTATAGATATAGATGAGGGTGTGAAAAAAATGTATGAATGGTACCAGCAGGGTTAAAATATTTACGTGACGGATAGCGGTTTTTTTTACTTAAATTTGGCTTTTTCCTCGGTTTTCACTACATTTGTAAAGGGAAAACCATTAAAAAGACACTAATATGAATCTAACCAGCTATCCAGCAGAGCCATTCCGTATCAAATCGATAGAACCTGTAAAAATGATCCCGCGTGAAGAGCGGGAAAGAGTGATCAGAGAAGCGGGATTCAATACCTTCCTTATCCCGAGTGACGATGTATATATCGACCTGCTGACCGACAGTGGAACCAATGCGATGAGCGATCGTCAATGGGCAGGCATGATGACGGGTGATGAAGCCTATGCAGGCAGTCGCAATTTCCGTCATCTGGAAGAGACAGTCCGGGATATCTTTGGGTTCAGGTATGTAGTACCTACTCATCAAGGAAGAGGAGCTGAGAATCTGTTGTCGCAGATTGCTATCAGACCGGGGCAATACATACCGGGAAATATGTATTTCACTACTACCCGTTACCATCAGGAGCGCAACGGAGGCATCTTTATTGATGTCATCCGCGATGAAGCGCATAATGCTTCACTGAGTATCCCGTTCAAAGGGGATATCGGCCTGGACAAACTGCAAAAATTGATTGATGAAAAAGGAGCAGAAAACATTGCCTACGTCTGTCTTGCCGTAACAGTCAACCTGGCCGGTGGCCAACCGGTTTCCATGAAAAACATGAAGGAAGTAAGGGAGTTGACCTCCCGCCATGGGATCAAAGTATTTTATGATGCTACCCGTTGTGTGGAGAACGCCTTTTTCATTAAAGAGCAGGAGGAAGGTTACGGCAACAAATCGATTAAAGAGATCGTACGGGAGATGTTCAGCTATGCTGACGGATGCACCATGAGTGGTAAAAAGGATTGTCTGGTGAACATCGGCGGATTTTTATGCCTGAACGACGATGAACTTTTTGAAGATGCAAAGGAATTGGTAGTCGTATATGAGGGGATGCCGTCGTATGGTGGGATGGCAGGACGTGATATGGAAGCGATGGCAATCGGGTTGAAGGAATCATTGCAGTATGAGTATATAGAGCATCGTGTAAAACAGGTGAGATACCTGGCGGACAAACTACGGGAAGCAGGTATCCCGATGATCGAGCCTACAGGCGGGCATGCCGTATTTCTCGATGCCGGACGTTTTTGTCCTCATCTCACACAAGATCAATTTCCTGCACAGAGCCTCGCGGCGAACCTATATGTAGAGTCGGGAGTACGAAGTATGGAACGGGGTATTGTTTCTGCCGGACGTAATAAAGAAACCGGAGAGCATCACAGGCCTAAATTGGAAACGGTACGACTCACTATCCCTCGTCGCGTCTACACTTACCGTCATATGGATCTGGTAGCAGAAGCCGTCCAGTCGCTCTACAGGAAAAGGGAAACCATCAAAGGGCTCCGTTTTGTCTATGAACCGAAACAACTACGCTTCTTCACAGCCAGATTCGAAGAAATAAGTTAAACTCAAACACACAAATCATCAGCAATTTTCAAAATAGCACAGCCTCACATTTTTTAACGTGTGAGGCTGTAACATTAAAGTAGAGTATAAGAAAACTAATAACCCGGATTATTACTCCATTTATTCCCTGTATTCGAGTCTATTACATTTTGGGGAATAGGCCATAACACATTATGGTCTTTAATGTGGTTGGCCGACTCGGGGTTATATTTTTTTGTCCTTTCAACCAGTTTCCCTGTTCTGACTAATGTAAAACGACGGAACTCTTCCCCGAACAATTCACGGGCACGCTCATCCAATAAGTAATCAATATTCACTTCACTTGGACTTACTAATGTAGTATTTGCCCTTGCACGTACTGCATTGACAGCATCGGCGGCATTATCAAGCTCACCCAGGTTTATACAGGCTTCAGCCAATAACAGATATGTTTCAGCCAGGCGCATGCGATATTTATCTTTATCGTTTCCTTCGTAGGTCGGGTCATTCTCAATACCAAATTCAAATTTGGTAGTGGTAGGGAAAATGTTTCCGGCTTTGCGATTGGATTTCAGGAAATTTTCCATCTCTTCGGCATTAGGCCTTTCATTTGCCTGCCCATACACCTTTCCATAGAGTTCAGGCACATTGGGATTGTTGTATATCCATGTTCTCCGGATATTGTATTCCGAATTCCTGATATCATCATTCTCATACAACCCTAACCACCAATCCGTGGGGATAACCTGCCCCAGTCCACGGCCACCATATTCAACGGAAATCATAAATCCGTTTACATTATAATATCCAGGGACAAAAGCACGGCGTGTCCAATCCGTATACCGGTTACCTCCCCCGTTTGTTTGGTATTCGGCCTGAATTACCCAGATAGACTCCAAATTTCCGCCCTCACGATTAAAATTCTTGTCTTTAAACAAGTCGGAGAAAACATCTCCATTTCTGTCTCTTTGCGTACCAAAGCGGTTTTCCATTAATTGATAATGACCTGAATTAATCACTTCCAACGCTGCCGTTTTTGCTCTTTCATTATTTCCTGCCAAAAGGCTGATTTCACTTAGCAGATGCAAGGCAGCCCATTTTGTCAATTGTCCATCCTCCACTTTTGAAGGATCTTCAGGTAAATATTTTGCCGCCAACTCAAGATCATCCACCATCTGATTGATTACCTCGGTTTTGGGTGTTCTTTCGAAATCGGTACGATATTGAGCCTGAACATGCAAAACCAAAGGCACATCTCCATATAAGTATACCAGATAGCGGTATGCGTATGCCCTGAAGAAGGCAGCATTCGCCTTAAAATAGTCTTTATCGGTAGCTGTATCCCAGTTCACCGACTCATTATCGGCCGCATCATACATCATGTTGGCATTGGCAATAAGTCCATACGCCCATCTCCACCTGTTTGAAATGAGGCCGGTAGAAGCATTAAATGTATATGTTTCGAAAATAGGCAGGGTATTGTCCCTTGTTGAGACGGCTGCCACATCCGTACCCCCGATCAGGATCTCATAGGGAGTCGCTGTCTGAGTAACGATTACCTGGTCACCTCCCCAGGTCTGAAATTCATCTCTCTGATAACTATGCAATCCGTTAAGAAAAGCCTGAAAGCCTCTTGTTGTACTCAGTGTTTCATTTGCATCCTCAAAATTCTGCGGGCGTTCCTCCAGGAAATCGGCACATGCGCTGAAAAAAACGGCAATAAGCAGATATATATATATTATTTTCTTCATAACTGAATTCTATTTAAAAAGTTAAGTTAACTCCAACGATATATGCTCTTTGCGACGGATATATACTCGCGTCCAGACTGTATGTCTCCACGCCGGAAGAGTTTCTGTATTCCAGATTGGTCGTGAATTTTTTAGCTGTAGAAAAAGTATACAGGTTTTGTATATTGAAATATGTTCTCAACCCTTGAATCCCTATTTTCTGTGTAATAGACTCCGGGAACTGATACGAGAGATTGACATCCTGTATTCTTACATAATCTCCCTTGGTGAAGTAGTTCACAGCATTATTCACATAACCTAAACGGGTATATTCATTAGACGGGTTTTCAGGCGTCCAGTAGTTAATACCTTTGATGTAATTGGTATTCTTGTCAAACAACATACGTTCGAATTTGACAGTTTCATTTTCCCTCCATGCTCCAAAAGAACCGTTCAGGAAGATAGAAAGAGATACATTCCTGTACCTGAAATTATTGGTCAGACCGGTCATCCATACAGGATTTCTGGTACCTATCACCACACGGTCGTCAGCAGTAATATTTCCGTCGCCATTCGTATCCTGGAGCTTAGGGTCTCCGGGTTGGGGATTTTTCCCAAAATAGAGGGTATTGGCCATTGCCTCGGTTTCATCGCTTTGCCATACACCTGTCATCTTGTAATTATAATATACCCTGACCGGCTTACCGATAAACCATGCATTTCCCGGATCGTCCATACCTTTCGGATTTTGCTCATTGGCATCCTTCAGCTTTACAATTTCACTCCAGTTACCTCCTAATACCAATGTAGTACTCCATTCAAAATCGTTTTGTACTATATTATTTGAAGTCAGGGTAATATCTATTCCTTTATTCCGGGTTGCACCTACATTGTCGAGAATATTGGTGTATCCGTTCATGACGGGAACTGTACGGGACATTAACAGGTCTTTGGTATTGGAAATATATCCATCGACATTACCGGATAGCCGGTTATTGAAAAGATTGAAATCCAGTCCCACATTCAACGAAGTAGTCGTTTCCCATCTCAAATTGGGATTTCCCATTGAGAAATTAGCGGATAATCCCCCTGCAAATATAGGAGCATTGCCGTATATATAGTCATTCTGTACTAATTTGGTTTTTGTCTGATACGCAGTTACCGCCAAATTCCCATTTTTCCCGTAAGAGGCCCTTAATTTCCGGAAATAGACAGGACAACCGGTTTTTAATGGAGATATCGAAAATAATTGATGAGCATCTCGATCAATCCGATCTGGATGTCAACACTATTGCTGTCAGGATGATGATGAGCCGGAGTAAACTTTACTCTAAAATAAAAGTACTTACCGGTAAATCTGTCGTGGAATTTATATTGAGTTACCGATTGAGGCGGGCAGCCAGATTTCTCATAGAAAGCGATATGAATATCCAGCAGGCTATGTATGCCGTGGGTATAGAGAGCCGCTCCTATTTCACCAAGGCGTTTAAAAAAGAGTTCAATATGCCTCCCTCACAATTCCTGTTGAAGAACAAAATTGATCAATAATTTTGGTAAGCACCACTGGCAATATCATCGAGCCATTCCTGATTCTCGATATACCATTTGACAGTCTTCTCTATACCTTCCTCAAACTGGAGAGAGGGTTCCCACCCGAGTTCATTCTTGATTTTTGTGGCATCGATAGCGTACCGCAGGTCATGTCCGGCACGGTCAGTGACATAGGTTATCAGCTTCTCCGAGGTACCTTCTTCACGTCCAAGAAGACGATCGACCGTTTTAATGATTACATGAATCAGATCGATATTTTTCCACTCGTTAAAACCACCAATATTATAGGTATCCCCCACCTTTCCTTTGTGAAAGATAAGATCGATGGCACGTGCATGATCCTCTACGTAGAGCCAATCTCTCACGTTCTCTCCCTTTCCGTAGACAGGTAACGGTTTATTTTGACGGATATTATGGATAAACAACGGGATCAATTTCTCAGGGAACTGATTAGGACCATAATTATTAGAACAATTGGAAATAATGGCCTGTAAACCGTATGTGTCGTGATAAGCCCTGACAAAGTGATCAGATGCGGCCTTTGATGCCGAATAGGGGCTATGCGGATCATATCGGGTCTCCTCGGTGAAAAGGGTTCCATCGAACATCAAGGCTCCATACACCTCGTCAGTGGAAACATGATAAAAGAGCCTGTCTGAGTATGCACCTTCCCAACTTTCTTTTGCCGCCTGCAATAAATTAAGGGTTCCCAACACATTCGTTTTGGCAAAGGAAAAGGGATCGGTAATAGAACGGTCTACATGGCTTTCGGCTGCCAGATGGATCACATCGGTAATTCCGTAGGCAGTGAAAATCTCCTTTATTTTTTCAAAATCACAGATATCCGCTTTCACGAACTTGTAATTTGATTTTCCTTCCATATCTTTCAGATTAGCCAGATTCCCTGCATAAGTGAGTTTATCAAGGTTGATAATCTGACAATCGGGATATTGATTAACAAACAATCGTACTACATGAGAACCGATAAAACCGGCACCTCCAGTGATCAGTATATTTTTTTTTGCCATGTTTGAGTTATTCCTCCCTCGGGTTATTTACACACTATGTTAAAAATTAAAAATTAGCAATTGGAAGCCGCCCATATGTAACCGGTGATTAATTAGTAATTGGGAAAAAGTGGGTTTCGACGATCTTTTTCCGAAAGAATGATATCTTCAAAGGGTAAACACCAGTCGATACCTAACTTCGGGTCATTCCAAAGGATTGCATCTTCATAATCCGGGGCATAATAATTATCGCATTTATACTGGAAAATAGTCTCTCCGGCCAGCACGGCATAACCATGGGCAAACCCCCGGGGAATAAAGACCTGGCGCTTATTCTCTCCGGAAAGTTCTATCGATATATGTTTCCCGTATGTAGGAGAATCCTTACGAATATCCACCGCTATATCCAACACTTTACCTTTCACCACACGTACCAATTTAGCTTGTTCATAGGGTGGTCTCTGAAAATGCAATCCTCTCACAACTCCATATCCCGACAAACTCTCATTGTCTTGTACAAAAACGGTTTTACACACTTTCTCTTCAAACTCTCTCTGAGAAAACGATTCAAAAAAATAACCGCGCTCATCACTATACACGTCCGGCTCAATGACCACAACTCCTTCTATCTTTGTCTCTACTATATGCATATAAACACTTATGTGAATTAGCAATTACTAATTACCAATTCTTTTCTCCTATAACCTACAATCTTCCATCTCTTATTCATCTCACTACCCAGGCACTTTCCCACCTTTCTTACACCAATCGAAGCAGATATTGCCCATATGGGTTATTCTTCATCGACATCCCGATTTCCGTCAATTGCTCATTGGTAATCCAACCGTTCCTCCAGGAAATCTCTTCAAGGCAGGATATCTTTAACCCTTGCCGTTTCTCCAATACCTCGATAAAGGTAGATGCTTCCGAGAGGGAATCGTGAGTTCCTGTATCAAGCCAGGCAAAACCTCGCCCAAAGAGCTGCATCTGTAACTGTCTCTCTTCAAGAAAAGCCTGATTGACGGAAGTAATTTCCAACTCTCCACGTGCCGATGGTTTGACCTGTTTCGCAATCTCTACAACCCGGTTAGGATAAAAATAAAGCCCTGTAACCGCCCAATTCGATTTTGGTTCAACAGGCTTCTCTTCTATACTCAAAACCCTCCCCGCAAGGTCTATTTCAGCCACACCGTAACGTTGTGGATTAGTCACATTATAACCGAAGATGGTTGCTATCCCTTCCTTTTCAGCATCCTTTACGGCTTTTTGCAACATGGCGGGAAATCCCTGTCCGTAGAAAATATTATCACCCAGCACCAAACATACAGCATCATCGCCAATGAAATTTTCTCCGATAATAAAAGCCTGTGCCAATCCGTCCGGAGAAGGTTGTTCGGCATAACTGAAATGGACACCATAGTCAGAACCATCACCGAGCAACCGTTGGAATCCTGGCAGGTCGACTGGAGTGGAGATAATAAGAATATCCCTGATCCCCGCTAACATCAGCGCAGAAACAGGGTAATAGATCATAGGTTTATCGAAAATGGGAAGTAGTTGCTTCGATATCCCTTTCGTAATGGGGTATAACCTTGTGCCGGATCCTCCGGCTAGAACGATTCCCTTCATACTTAATCCGATTTTTCTACAAAGATAGTGAAAGCTGAGAGAAATCGTGAGAGTTTATTATCAAAAGATTTCCGAAGCGCATCCTATCTTATCGAAAGGTATAAAAATATTTGGCTTACACAGAATAACTACCGAATATTTTGGGATTTGGGATTTGGGATTTGGGATTTGGGAATTATTTACGTCCTAAATCCGATATCCGACATCCCAAATTTTCACGAATAACAACTGAACAACTATCGAAGTAAGTCCGGTCTCAATCTCCGGGTGCGCTCCACCGCCTGTTCGTAACGCCATTCCTCTATTTTCCGTTCATGCCCCGACAACAAGACATCAGGCACTTTCCAGCCCTTGTACTCAGCGGGACGGGTATACACCGGTGGCGCCAGGAGTCCATCCTGGAATGAGTCGGATAAAGCGGACTGTTCATCACCGATAGCTCCGGGAATAACACGGACAACGGCATCTGCAATCATGGCGGCGACCAGTTCTCCTCCTGTAAGCACAAAATCACCAATGGAGATCTCCCTCGTGACAAGGTGTTCCCTTACCCGGTAATCAACTCCCTTATAATGCCCGCAAAGAATAATAATATTTTCTTTCAGGGAAAGCTCATTGGCGGTGGACTGGATAAATTGTTCCCCATCAGGGGTAGTGAAAATCACCTCATCATAATCCCGTTGCGATTTCAGATAACTGATGACCCTGTCGATAGGCTCTATCTGCATGACCATACCGGCCTCTCCACCAAACGGATAATCATCCACACGCTTATGTTTATCAAGCGTGTAGTCCCGCAGGTTATGCAGTCCGAACTCGACCAGTCCTTTTTCCTGAGCCCGCTTCAGAATACTGGTATGGAGCGCCCCTTCAATTATTCCGGGAAGTACGGTAATAATATCAATTCTCATACACTTTTGCTATCATTGAGCAAAGATAATCAATCGGGACAGGAAAAAGAAATGACAAGGTACAAAACCTATTGACTCCCCCCTTGTGCCGGAGTGCCGCCTCCTTGAGAGCCGCCATCCTGATTCTGCATGACATCATCATTACTGATGGTGCGCTGTACCCTTTTCATCGAAGATTTCAAATCGCCAAAGCGGTAAGTAACACTCAGGTTAATGCTACGCATGGGGTTCAGAAATTTGTTCTTTTGAGTGAATCCGTCCCCGGTGGTTGTGGAAGAAAATTCCCTGTATTTGGAGAAAAGACTCTGTGCATAAAGGGAGACATCCAGCTTTTTATTAAGAAGACTCTTCATCACATTGAAATTGTAATGATAGAAAGGCGATTGCTTGGTCTGCAACTGCACCCGGCTAGTAAACACTCCTCCGTTAACCCCTACCCGAAGATCTTTGGGAAAGGTAAAAGTAAGTCCTCCGAACGCACGTCCCGAAAACCCGCTATTCCTCAACTCACTGTCTTCAGTACTCTGAATATCGGTATAATTTATACCTCCATTAAGATAAGTGCGGATCATCTGGGTAGGAGTCCAACTCAGATACACGTTGGTTCCCACCGTATGATTGCGGCCGATATTGTCGTAAGTGTTATGGGTCACTCCATCCCTGATAAAACTATAACTCGTCACCGCATTCTGTGCAAATGAATAGCTTACTGTGGCATTGAAATTGAGTTTTTGTGAGAAGGAGCCGTAGTTGATGTTGAAGTTATGTTGTTGTTCGGCATCGAGATTGGGATTCCCATAACTGATATTGTTCGGGTCTATATCATTGACATAAGGATTCAACACCCAGATGCCCGGGCGGGAAATACGCATATTATATCCTCCACGCAATGTACGGGTCATTCCCAACTGGTAGGAGATGGTAGCCGATGGAACAAGATCAAAGAAATTGGTCTTGATAATCGTATCCTGGGCCATATTCATAAAATGGATATCCTGTTGGGTATGCTCGGCACGTAAACCAACTTTCATTCCCACCTTACCTGTTTTATAGCCATAACCGGCGTATGCCGAAGTGATATTCTGCTGGTGATCGAGATCGTTTTTCCGGGTCAAATCGGGCTTCCACACTTTATCAACCACATCAAAGAAAGTGTGGTCTCCTTCACTGGAATTATCCCTGAAGATATATTTCAATCCGGCTTCAATACTATGTTTTCCGTTAAGCGGATTCACATAATCCACCTGTCCGGTATGTTCATTACCTCCGGCATTATTCACACTTTTTTGCTTGTATCCGTCGGGGAAGTGGAAAGTGTTTTGGTCATCTATCACATTATTGTATTCACTTTCATATTCGCTGTCGTTGGGATTACGTTCGAAACGATAAGAAACCGTTAACATCTCTCCCTTTCTTTTGAAGTTACGCTGATAATCGGCCGACAGGTTCATCCCTCCATATTGCGAAGTACTGTTTGTACGGGTATCATAGGAGTGTGGACGTACGCCCCGGGAAATCGCACTCTGGGCACCAATAGAATTATATTCTCCCCCAAACCGGGATACCGACAGGTTGAAGAGGTTCAACGTATCGGGTTCGTAACTGAGTGCGCCACTCAGATAGAGCCCCCCACCTTTGCCTTTATTGGTTCCGTCGAGCGATAAGGTATTGGCCGGATCGGTCTCTTCCCGGAAGAAAGAGGATTCGGATGCCGGACGCCTGAAATTGTAATATCCGGCATTTCCGGTAAACCCGACTTTACCATACTTGGTAGCCAGGTAAGCATTTCCTCCATAACCGCCAAAGGTATCGCCATTGGCACCCACGGAGCCGGAATAACCATCATCGGCACGTTTGTCGGTGACAATATTGATGATCCCTCCTATCCCTTCTGCATCGTACTTGGCTCCCGGATCGGTGATCACTTCCACATCTTTCACACTGTTGGCCGGCATACTTTTCAATACCTGCGATGGATTGGAGGAGATCATGTTGGAAGGTTTACCGTTCAGGTAGATTTTAAAATTGGTAGAGCCTTTCAGTTGAATCTCATCCTCGCCATCCACTGTTACAAGAGGTACCTTGCGCAACAGGTCCAACACACTGGATGTGGATGACTCCGGATCATCCTTGGCATTGTAGGTGAGCTTATCGATCTCTACTTTCACTAAGGGAGCCTGGGCGGTAACACTAATTTCGTCAAGCTCTGTGGAACTCTCTGTCATCTTAATTTCACCCATATCAACTGATTTTTGCGAAGCGCCGATCTCTACCGGCTTTTCCAACTGGTCCATTCCCACAAAATAGAAAGTAAAGATATATTTCCCGGGATCGAGTGCCGTGGAGAATGTTCCATTCTCCTGTGTAGCCAGCTTTTTTATGGCAGCGGCGGGAGCAACCTCCCGTGCAACGGAAATAGTTGCGTAAGGTAATCCGTTCTGATCGGATGCCGATACCAATTTTCCTCTCACTGTAACAGACTCGGCCCATAATGTTGTTGAAAATAGAACGCTCAACAGTAAAATAAATATTTGTCTCATACGATTATTTTATTTTTCAATTTCGGTGTATGGAATGTTTAACCACGCACGTCTCCTCCATTCCTCTTGTGGTTTCATTTCTGAAGCGCTAAAGTAAGCATTTAATTGGAAGGCTATCGAATAAAACCCCGGTTGTTACGAAAATTTAGTAATCACCTTTTTGTTTAGTTTCGATTTTTGCATATTTAAACATCAGATGGGGTTTTAGGATTTAGGATTTAGGATTTGGGATTTGGGATTTGGGATTTGGGATTTCAAGATTCAAAAATTATGAATTGCAAATCAACGTAGTCAAATCCAAAAAAATATAAGGAATAAACAAAAGTAACCATTCATTCGTTTCTTATTTTAATCTTCAAAAATTTCCGGATATGCGCGCGTTGATCAATGCATTCATCATACACCTTACCCTCAATATCCTGGTTTTCCTGAAAGGCTGGAATGCCTTTGAAGGAAAGAGGACAATACGTATCATCATGATTGTCATTTTCGGGACGGAACTGATCACCTACTCCATCGGTTTTATTTTTTACCGTTATCTCCCGGAATCCGTCACCCAGTTCATCCGGGTAATGGGCACCAGTTGGATGCTGTTTCTCTTATACTGTGGGGGATTATGGCTGATCATTGATCTGGTCAATGCGATCCGTCTAAAAATATCACATAAGCCGTGGCGTTTAAAAGATCAATCCAGGAGGTTCAAAGTCGTCTCATACCTCGTTCCAATGATAATTGTCATAGGCATTATGGTTCACGGAAGATACAGGTTTCTGCATCCTGTGGTACAACAGGTGTCCATAACAACCCACAAAACGGCAGAAAAAATGGACTCAGTACGTATCGCCATGATTGGGGACCTGCATCTGGGATATATGATCAACAGAAAACACACAAAACGGTTTGTTGACCTGATCATGGCACAACAGCCTGACCTGATCCTATTTGTGGGAGATATTATTGACGGGCATATCGAACCGATACTGCAACAGCGGATGGATGAAGAGTTGGCACGCCTGCATGCACCCTTAGGAGTATTTTCGTGTACAGGGAATCACGAGTACCGTTATGACGCGGAGGAAAAGATATCACTGTTGAATAACGCAGGGATCACCATATTACGTGATTCTGCTGTATTGATCAATAACAGCTTTTATATAGTGGGACGTGAAGATAAAGTTATACCTACACGAAAGCTGCTGAAAGAGATACTTGTCGACCAATCGGTAGAGATGTCGAAACCGGTAATTGTATTAAACCACACTCCCGACAATCTGGATGAAGAGGTTGATGCCGGGGCAGATATTGCCTTATACGGACATACACACCACGGACAGGCTTTTCCGGGCAATATTGCCACAGAGATGACGTTCGAGGTGGCACATGGCTATAAAAAGAAAGGCGACACACATGTTTATGTCACCTCAGGGATCGGTTTGGTAGGCCCCCAATACCGTATCGGCACAGTCTCGGAAATGGTGATGCTGAACGTAAAATTCAACCACTAACCTCATAGGCTATCGACGGCCTTCTCCAGATGTACAGAATGAGAACCCTTCAAAAGGATATAGTGATTTGAAACAGGATCCTTTTTCAGGGTCTCTATCAATAGGTCCACATCGTCAAACAACCGGAAAGATTCACTCTCACTGATACATTTATTAAAAGCCGAACCTACCAGATAAACCTTGTCATAAGGTTGTTGCTTCAGAAACTGAACTATCTTTTCATGCTCTTCATCACTGCTTTCCCCTAACTCTTTCATTTCTCCGAGGATTACCATCTTAGATAACGATGAAGGAATGGATGAGAAAAATTCCAATGCAGCCTTCATGCTGGTAGGATTTGCATTATAAGCATCGACAATCAGGTCATTTTTTTCGGTACGTTTAAACTGGGAACGGTGGTTTGTGGGTTCATATTCTTCCAGTGCAGCACTGATTTGTTCAGCATTAATCCCAAAGAATTTAGAGACGGCAACCGCAGCAATTGCATTATCAAAGTTGAATTCACCTACCAGTCGGGTTTTGACACGATAAGAATTATCGAAAAAGCTCCAGTCGAATTCCAGAAAAGGAGTAGCATTGGCAATCGAACCGGAAGCAAAGAGTGAAGGATCATTTTTGCCATAAAGGATCCGGTCCATGCTTTCCGTCTGTTCATACAGGATCGGGTTGTCTTTATTGACAAATACCTTTCCTTTGCCTTCCCGGATAAAATCATATAATTCGCATTTGGTAGCAACCAGATTCTCAAAACTCCCAAATCCTTCCATATGTGCCTTACCCACATTGGTAACGATACCATAATTGGGTTCTGCAATCTCACATAGTTCTTTGATATCTCCCGGATGACTTGCCCCCATCTCCACTACACCTATCTCATGCGATCTATTCATAGATAACAATGTGAGCGGGACACCGATATGGTTATTCAGGTTTCCCTGTGTATAGGCCACCTTGAACTCTTTCGACAAAGCGACAGCTACCAACTCTTTCGTAGTGGTTTTTCCGTTTGTTCCCGTGATGCCGATAATAGGTATTTTCAACTTCTTACGGTGCCAGTTGGCGAGTTTCTGAAGCGAATGCAATGCATCTTTTACCAAAATGATCCTGTCATTTTCTTTCTCCGGCTCTTCATCCACCACAGCATAGGCGCATCCTGCCTCAATCGCTTTTTCCGCAAACAGATTCCCATTAAATCTATCTCCTTTCAAAGCAAAGAAGATAGAATCTTTGGGACATATCCGTGAGTCGGTAGTAACAGAAGGATATTGAAGAAATAGATTATATAGTGCAGCGGTTTCCATATAGCTTAAGCTAAATGATTTACAAACCTAATTTTGCAGCAATCTGTGCGGGGATGGCATCCCGGTGCAAGACGACACTTAAAGTCTTGTAACGTACAAACGGATCTGAGGCATACCACAATCCTTTATAAGGACCGGTTTCACCCCATGAATTTTTCACCATATAAAATTTGTTCCCATTCTGGTCTTTAGCAATACCATAAATCTGCATACCATGGTCGTCGGTAGTCTGGTAATTATCAAAAGATTGTTGTCTCATCTCCTGGGTAATATGCTTTTCTGCAAGCACCTCTGTTCCGACGCGTGCTCTCAGATTTGCATCCCGCTCACGTGTAGAGAGGCCAAGCCACTTGGCTTGATCAGAACCTGCATTTTCGGCCGCATTTTCATCAGGTATGATAGCAATTCCTTCACGCGAAAAGCCGGCTTCACTTACATCCGAAGCCCAAGCAACGGTATATCCTTCCATAATGGCATTTTCCATCACTTCCATCAATTCTTCAATAGGGAGATTGTATGAATTGGCCCAACGCCAGTTATCAGGCACTTCAATAGCGAATGGTTTATAGAAAGGATGATGGGTAAAAGAGGCCAGAGAGACATAATCCTCTTGCTTGAGCCCAAGAAATTCCTTAAAGGTATGTGGCGTATACTGCTTGCCTTGATAGGTAAATGTTTCCGGTAAAGATCCCAAATAAGTATCCAATATTGCTGAGAATGCGTTAGACCATACCGGAGAAAGGTTCCTGGCACCGATAATTCCGTCCATATATCCTTTCAGGACCTTATCCAGTTCACCGTGATTATGTGTTTCGGAACCGTAATTAAGTCCCCGGTAAGCATCTTCCGGCATTATTCCATATTCATTTATGGTCTCTATCACATCGGCAAAAGATCCGCCTGCGGCAAAATTGAGATTGCCGTGCAGACGAGCATATTTTTGCGCTTTATCCTCATAATTTCTACGGACTATATACATTTCAGAGAGATCGAATTCCCCTTTCCCCATACGGATCAGTTCCGATTCTAGCAATCCTACGCCTGAGAAACTCCAGCAAGTTCCCGAACTGGCTTGATTCTTTACCGATGTAATGGGATTTTGTTTTACTACCGAGAAGTTATAAACACCCTGTGCCGAAATGGTTAAAGTCGTTAAAAGAAGAATAAAGACCGTAATCAATTTGTTCATAATGATACCTGTATTGTTATTTAATAGTTAGCCGATAGTTATTCAGTTGTTATTCGTGCGAAGCACAAATGTACCATAAATCGGGGAATTTTTTCTGTTTTCAGACTACTATTTCCGTAAAAAGTCAAAAAAGCGGTATATTTACGGCTTCAAATAAATTATTGCGATATGGATGATTTAAGGCCTACCAAAAAAAGAATGCGTAAAGGACTGTTATGGTTCCTCGGAATATTGATACTTGCCCTCGGAGTTTTTATCTATGTACGTTTCTATTATGTATTTGGAACAGGGGTAAAATCGGGGGAGTTGAACTATCTTGTTTATAAAGGAGTTGTCTTTAAAACCTACGAAGGGAAACTGATCCAGTCAGGTTTTCGTGCTGATAAACCCGGAGGATTACAGTCGAATCAGTTCGATTTTTCGGTAGTGGACAAGAAAATTGCAGAACAACTGATGATATCGAGTGGCAAAAATGTACAATTACATTACAAAGAGTATTTCGGCACGCTACCTTGGCGAGGGTATACCAAATTTATCGTGGACAGCATCATCATGATAGAGGAGAAACCCATCCAGAAAGATATGGAAGAGGATTTAACTCCTTATATCCTTGAATCGATGTAAGGGGAAAAATTGATGGCAAAAAAGAAATTTTACGTTGTTTGGAAAGGGATAAAACCGGGGATCTATAGTTCCTGGGATGATTGTAAAGCACAGGTTTCCGGTTTTGAGAATGCCCTATACAAATCTTTTTCAACCCGGGAGGAGGCAGAAAAGGCATTTTCCTCCAATCCATGGAAATCCCTGAACAACCAGCAGGATAAAAAAGTGAAATCCTCCCCATCATCGGGATCTGCATCAGCATCGGAATCCTCTGCAAAAATATTGGCCGGGAGCATCGCTGTAGATGCCGCCTGTAGTGGTAATCCCGGCTTGATGGAATACCGGGGCGTATTTGTAGCGGACGGGGCTGAAATCTTTCATGTGGGGCCAATGGCCGATGGAACAAACAATATCGGTGAGTTCCTTGCCATTGTACACGCCCTGGCATTACTCAAAAAGAAAAACAGTACAATCCCTATCTATTCCGATAGTGTGAATGCCATGAAATGGGTGACAAATAAAAAGTGTAAAACCAAACTGGCACAAACTGATGTAAACAAACCGATCTTCGAGTTAATTGAACGGGCCGAGAACTGGCTCCAAAACAACAGTTACTCCAACCCGATCCTGAAATGGGAGACCAAACTGTGGGGTGAAATCCCCGCCGATTTTGGGAGGAAATGATAGAGATAGATTCACCGCTGCTATCGTATGAACATCGCCGGTTTCGTTTAATAGTTGCATATTAAATGGAAAGCTTCCAGTCCTCCTCTTCCTCTTCGTCCGGATAATAAGATTTGGGTGGTTGAAGTGTAGGAAATATCCGGTATACATTCGCAGCTACCCTGTCGGCAAATTCCTCTATATTCATATTCAATGCCCTCGAAGTTTGCAGGTAAACCTGACGAATGGACATTTCACCTTCATCAGTTTCACAAAACAAGGAATCAAGGGGTATTAATTGCATGGAATCCACATTGATATTGTCCCCAATAGAAAAAAGAAATCCTTCTTTCACAAGCTGTTGGGTAAGCTCCGGCTTACTCCGGTAACCATGAATGATCCAGGGCTGGGTAGGCTTCACCTCTCTTCGAACCTGTATCAACTCTTCCCACGCTTTCACGCAGTGGATGATTACCGGTTTTGACAATTTCTCGGAGAGTTCTATATGCTTCTTGAAAACAGGTATTTGCAGGTCGAACGAAGGCCCTTTCAATCTGTCGAGGCCTGTTTCGCCTATAGCGATAATACGAGAATTGGATGCAATTTCATACAGGTAAGCCATCTGGTTCTCGCTCTCTTCTGAATACCAGGGATGAATTCCGCACGAAAAGGCGTGACGTGAATAAGATTCTTTTGCTACTTCAAACTCAAGGGGGTAAACATCAAAGATACACGAGTGATAAGGATCATCGCTATCTTCAATAAAAATCTGATGGGTGTGTACGTCGTAAAATTCCATATTTTAATTGGCCTCTGCTTTCGGCTTCCGCTTTTTCGGCTTCGGATCGGGCACGGGGTCATATCCCGACCCTCCCCAGGGATTACAACTTATGATACGCTTGGCAGACAGATAAAAACCTTTGAAAGGGCCATGTTTTTTAAGCGCCTCTATCGTATATTGTGAACAGGTAGGCGTGTAGCGACAACTTGGAGGCGTAAGCGGAGAAATGATAGCCCGGTAGAAATAAACCGGCAGGAGTAGTATCCACGTTAGTACGTTTTTGATTATTCTCAGCACTGTTTTTTCTCCTCAATCCGGTGATTCAATTCTTTTATAGCTTTTCGTATTCCTTTCTCTACCGTAGCATAATCACACAGCTTATCTGCCACATAAATAAATGCTACGTCAAGATTTTCATTTTCCGCCAATCCATTGGAGAGAAACAGGTGCTTATTGAGCCGATAAGCCTCTCTCCCAAGCCGCTTCATCCGGTTACGGCCAACTGCCGATTTAACCCTCTTTTTAGGGATGGAAATAAGTATCGATAATGGCATCGATCCGTATTGTGCCGTCTCCAGATACACTATCCGAAAGGGGTACGACATAAAAGATCGCCCTTGTGTAAAGAGGGCTTCGATTCTTTTTTCACCTGTTACCCGCTCTTTCTTCGTAAACCTGAAGCGTTCCATATATATGCAATCCTCCGAAAGCAATTATACCGACAAAGATAATTGTTTTTGGATTTAATTGTTACTGATTCGAAAAAAAATCAAGCCCAATGTTTGTGGTTTTCTTTCAAGAAGGCTTCCAATGCAGCAGTCATGGAAGGATAATCAGGCTGAGGAGCTTCACAATCGAGTCTTAGTCCAGCATCCACTACAGCTTTCGCCGTAGCATTACCAAAACAGCCTATAGCCCTGTCTCCCTGTTTGAAATCAGGGAAATTTTTCAATAACGATTGTATTCCTAATGGGCTAAAGAAGATAATCATATCGTAATCAAACTTCTCATCCTTATCGAAGTCATTGCTCACCGTTCTGTACATTACACTTTTGGTGTAGTTTATCTTCTTTTGATCAAGAAAATTAGTCACTTCATCATTATGTTCTTCCGGAACAGGAAAAAGAAACTTTTCTTTCGCGTGCTTGGTAAAGGCATTATTCAGTCCGTCAATCTTACCGGTCTGGCTAAAAAATATTTTCCGTTTCCTATAAACAATATACTTCTGCAGATAAAGTGCCACAGTCTCCGAAATACAGAAATATTTCATTGTTTCAGGAATTACAATCTTCATCTCTTCACAGATCGAGAAAAACTTATCAACCGCTGTTCTCGCCGTGAAAATGACCGCCGTAAAATCAAGTATATTAATACGCTGTTGACGGAATTCTTTCAATGAGACCCTTTCTACTTTGATCAGAGGATAGAAATGTAAGTCTAGATGAAACTTTTCCGCTATCTCGTAATAAGGCGATTTTTCGCTACTCGGTTTAGGTTGTGATATGAGAATTTTCTTTACTTTCCGCGCGTTCATATAATGTTATCTCCTGCAATAGTTATGGCTAAAAGCACTCCTTTATATAATAGAAAATAAGGAGCGATTTCAGTGCCGCAAAGATAGACAAAAAAATAGAAAGGACTGATCTTATTTTTAACAAAAATATTTAATAACTCAATGTAAATGACCATCCGACTAATAAAAAAGAGTACTGCAATAAGGATTAGCATAATATTCCTAACTTCATGTAAATAAACATAAAAAACTACAGGAAGAAAAGCAGCCACTCCAAGAATCTCCATTATTCTGGAATAGTAAGTCGACCAACTTTTCATCTCATTCTGTAAAAAGAAAGTCCCAATCAGTCGATAACCTGCAATTTTCAGATAGATCAATAAGGCAAGCCCCATAAAAATACCAATAAAGCCAAGTATTTGTGCTCTTAAGGAATATATGGAAAATCCATTGCTCCACAACCATGAAAAAATCAGGATAGAGAAAAGCAGGATAGCCTGAAGAAGCAGATAGAACTCCCCCCAGGCTTCTGTTTTGGTTACCTGGCTTTTATGTACAGATGCAACCGGTTTTCCAAAAGAAAAAACAGTTTTAAAATTACCTTTTAGGGCTGTTCCTTCCCAACGAAAAATAAAAGCAAATAACATGAAGCTAAAGAGGAAGAGAAGAAAAAAAACAGAATGTATCCATGAAGAAAAAGGGAGAGGAGCACCAATGGAACTATTCTGCAATAATTGCATAGATAAGGCGGCTCCCCCATCAAAATTAAAGAAAACCTGGGTACTGTCAGTAGGAAAAAAATCATACTGTCCGAAACTCATTTGCCATGACTCCGGAACGACCTGCTCCTCCTCAACCTTTAACTTTAAATAGTAAGGGAGGATGTCGGAAATAGTATCTGAAACCAGTATCATACTTTTCAGTGCAATACCACCATTAATCGTATTTGGTATACCCGGGATTCCAGTCTGGAATAGTCCGGATGAGGGTGACAGCCTCTTCCGGGGTGGTTACTACCTGCCATAACTGCCGGTAAGCCTCTCTCATAAACCTCTCACTGATCATCTTCTCGAAAAAAGAGAGTAATGGCTGGTAGTAATTGTTTACATTTAAGATAATAATCGGCTTACGATATAAGCCCAACTGCCTCCAGGTAATAATCTCCGCCAACTCTTCCAACGTTCCCACTCCGCCGGGAAGAGCTATTACTGCATCGGCCGTTTTCACCATAGCCGCTTTCCGTTCATGAATGGTCTCAGTGACAATAGTCTCTGTAAGATGAGGATGTCCCCAACCGGCATCTACCATAAACCGGGGGATAATACCTTTCACCCTGCCTCCATGCTCCAGTACCGCATCATTCAAAACTCCCATTAACCCTTCTTTTCCTGCACCGTTTATACAGATGTAACCATTCTCCGCAAGTAACTTTCCTAAAGCAGACGCGACATCAAAATAGAGTTGGCCGATCTCTGTGCTGGATGCACAATAAACCACTACTTCTTTTTTCCCGTTTTCCATTTTTCAAATTCAAAATTCCAGATTCCAAATTCAAAGTTTAGCTCTGCTGATTTACAATTCAGGATTTCAGGATTTCAAGATTGTGAAATTCTCCATCCAACATCCCAAATCCTGGGTCCTACATCTCAAATCCCAAACTCTTTCCTGATCTTATCCACATAATCCAGTTTCTCCCAGGTAAACAGTTCCACTTCAAGCCGTACAGGCTCTGGCATATAACGCGAATTAAACACCTTTTTCACTATTTTTGGTTCGCGCCCCATATGACCATATGATGCTGTTTCCCTATAAATTGGATTACGAAGTTTTAATCGTTGCTCGATAGCTTTCGGACGCAAATCAAACAACATCTCAATCTTTTTCGCAATCTCCGCGTCTGAAAGGTCAACATTGCCCTTTCCAAAGGTATTCACGTAGATATTCATAGGATCAGCTACCCCGATGGCGTAAGAGACCTGGATCAGCATCTCCTGGGCGACACCTGCCGCCACCATATTCTTGGCGATATGCCGTGCTGCATAGGCAGCAGAACGGTCCACTTTTGAAGGATCCTTTCCCGAGAAAGCACCTCCTCCATGGGGAGCTTTTCCTCCGTATGTATCCACAATAATTTTCCGGCCTGTCAATCCGGTATCCCCATGCGGACCACCAATCACAAATTTCCCTGTTGGGTTCACATGATAAGTAATATCCCCGTCAAACAGTTTGTGTACATCTTTTCTCTTTCTGTATTGTGCCTGTACCCTCGGTATAAGGATTGACTTAACATCCGATCTTATACGTGATTGCATTCTTCTATCAGCTTCAAGCGCCGCTTCCTTCGTATTGCCCTTCGGTTGTTCAAATTCATCATGCTGTGTTGAGATCACAATGGTATCGATGCGCTGGGGCACTCCCTCTTCATTATACTCAATCGTTACTTGCGACTTGGCATCAGGACGCAGGTAAGGCATCAGTTCCGGCTCATTTTTCCTGATATTGGCCAGTTCCTGCAATAAGGCATGGCTCAAGTCGATAGGCAGAGGCATGTAATTTTCCGTCTCATCTGTAGCATACCCAAACATCATCCCCTGGTCGCCGGCTCCCTGATCCATAGGATCGGCCTTCTGATCCACGCCACGATTAATATCATCAGATTGTTCATGTATACTGGAAAAAACACCGCACGAAAGCGCCTCGAAACGATATTCACTTTTGGTATAACCAATATCCGCAATAACACCACGTGCGACTTCGGCCACATCAACATAGGTGTTCGACTTCACTTCGCCGGCCAATACAACCTGTCCGGTTGTCACAAGGGTTTCACACGCTACTTTTGAATCACGGTCGTATGCTAAAAACTCATCAAGCAAAGCATCCGATATCTGATCGGCCACTTTATCGGGGTGCCCTTCCGACACCGACTCGGAGGTAAAAAAATAATTCATTTTAAAGCTGATAAAAAATTTGAAGAACTGAAGCAATGAAGAAGGGAAAATGCAGCAAGCGTTTTAGCATTTTTTTCTGTGGTTGCAAGCAGTTCAAATCTGTCCACATTCATTTTGTCGACTGCAAAGATAACAATAAAATAGGCTGAATAGTCTCGAATAAAGGTTAAAATGTATTATCAGTTCTTTCTATAGCGGGTAAACAGAAATAAAATAGCTATTTTTGACGACAATCCGAACAGGTTAATTTCATTCTTCCCGTTGCTATTTCTCCTCACGGGGTAGAACGACATTTTGTGTATGAAGATCTATTTTTTTCGCACTATTATCATAGGAATATTGCTTTTGGGAATTCTACCGTCAATGGCACAAGATATGGCTTACCCGGTGGAGGGTGACGGTATACTCTCTTTCCTGCGCCGTTGGAACAGGATCGGCGACTCGTATGTACAGGAATTTATGGAACTGAATGGTGACAGGCTCAATGACCAGGGTGGCCTTGAATTGGGAACGGTTTACCTGATTCCTCCACTACATCCGGGAGATGAGTATCCTCCTTCCGAAAAGTTAGCAGGTGGTGGAACTGGTCCTGCTATTTTTGGAAAAAAACTAAGTGAGGTCACACCGCAGTCTGACCGATTGAAAGATGCTTGTTTTTATATCATCAGCGGCCATGGAGGGCCTGATCCGGGAGCAGTGGCACGTGTGGGTAACAGGCAGTTGCATGAAGACGAGTATGCATACGATATAGCTTTACGGCTTGCCCGTAATTTGATGATGGAAAGCGCCACAGTATACGTGATTATTCAGGATCCAAACGACGGAATCCGGGATGAAATGTACCTGGACAACAGTTCTAATGAGACATGCATGGGTGATCCAATTCCCAGGGATCAACTCGACCGGCTAAAACAACGTGTGGACAAAGTAAACGAGTTGTACCAGGGAGACAAAGGGAAATTTAAATATATCCGCGCCATCGACATCCATGTAGACAGCCGTAACAAGGGAAAACGTATCGATGTCTTTTTCTACCATTCCGGCGACAAGCATTCCAAATTACTTGCGACTACCATGCGCGACCTGTTCCGCGTAAAATACGACACGCATCAGCCTGGTAGAGGATTCGGGGGATTTGTAGAACAACGTAACCTCTATGTGCTGCGTCATCTGAAACCGCCTGCCATTTTAGTGGAAACAGGAAATATCCAAAACGAATTTGACCGTCGGCGTATCCTTTCAAGCAACAATCGCCAAGCATTGGCCAATTGGATGGCACAGGCGTTTATAGAAGATTACAAGAAATCGGTCCGGTGAACATCCCGGATTCTTTGTTATTATCATACAAAAACAGTATTTTTGTTTGGACGAACTCATGTTAAATCATTATTAAACCAAAAATACGTACAAAATGAAAAAAATCGGCGTTTTATTATTTGCAGTATTATTATTAAGCCTGTACACAACAGCTTATGCAAGTGACCTTACCAAAGCAGTACAAGGTGTTTGGACAGCTAAAGTGGCCGATGCACCTTATGGTTATCAGGATTACCAGGTAACAATAAAGCAGGTTGAGGGTAAGTGCCTGGCAGATATTACGGGTTCCCAACTGAATGTGAAAAACCAGGAATTGAAAGAAGTTGACGGAAAACTGACAACAACAGTGTATGCCGGAGAGAATGTACAAGTCGTCATCTGGAAGGAAAAGAAAGAAGTGAAAGGAACGGCCGACACTTCCATGGGCAAGCTATCGATCGAATTTACCCGTAAACAAGAGTCCAAACAATAAACTCATTGCGGTTATCTCTATGTTTTATATTGCCGACCTTCATCTTCATTCCCACTATTCACGGGCTACCAGCAAGGGACTGAATCTTGAATCACTTTTCCAGTGGGCACGTATCAAAGGAATCCATGTGGTAGGTACGGGAGACTTTACGCATCCCCTCTGGTTTAAAGAGATAAAAGAAAAGCTGGTGCCGGACGGAACAGGCTTGTTCCGCCTGAAAAATCCCCCGAAAAAAGAAGTCGATGGATTCAAATGCAAGGACATTGACGTACGGTTTTGCCTTACTTCCGAGATAAGCTCCATTTATAAGCAGGGGAATAAGGTGTACAAAAATCATAACTGTGTATATGCTCCTGATTTTGAAACAGTCGCCCGCATTAATGCAAGGTTGGCGCAAATCGGGAATCTGGAAGCAGACGGGAGACCCATATTGGGACTGCCTGCGCGTAACCTGCTGGAGATCGTGCTGGAAACTTCCGAAGATGCCCATCTTATTCCGGCTCATATCTGGACTCCCTGGTTTTCCCTCTTCGGTTCAAAATCGGGTTCCGATACAATAGAAGAATGTTTTGGCGATTTATCCCCCCATATCTTTGCCCTCGAAACCGGTTTATCTTCCGACCCGGAGATGAACTGGCGGCTGAGCATGCTTGAAAAATATACGCTGGTATCCAATTCGGACGCCCATTCTCCGCAAAAACTGGGACGTGAAGCCAATCTGTTCGATACCGAACAAAGTTACTACGCCCTGTTCGATGCACTGAAAACAAGGAAAGGATTCCTTGGCACCTATGAATTTTTTCCCGAAGAGGGCAAATACCATATGGATGGACACCGCAAGTGCAACGTCTGCTTTGAACCGGAAGAAAGCATCCGGCACAAGAACATTTGTCCGAAATGCGGCCGGCCACTCACTATAGGCGTCCTGCACCGTGTCTTCGAATTGTCCGACCGCAGGCAGCCACAACAACCTGAAGGGGCTCCGGGGTTCCATTATATTATCCCCCTGCCCGAAATACTTGCCGAAATCAAAAATGCTTCCTCTTCCGGCAACGTGGTGAACCGGTTTTTCCAGCAGGCCATATCTTCGTTCGGCAACGAATTTTCCCTCCTGACGCTTCTTTCAAAAGGACAAACAAGCGGTCTTTCATTTCATCGGCGGCCTTACTGGTGAAAGTAACGGCCAGTATTTCCTCCGGAAGTGCCTTTTTCTTTTGGATGCAATGGG
>Ga0129314_1000209_pt1 | contig 70915 bp, 52 predicted proteins | sample O1111metagenome_FD_94431 | JGI IMG/M metagenome (GOLD analysis project Ga0129314, IMG submission 94431) | Orangutan individual fecal microbial communities from fecal samples from Wisconsin, USA - O1111 metagenome | ecosystem: Host-associated > Mammals > Digestive system > Large intestine > Fecal... | reverse complement strand
ATGAAAGACAATACCCTCGCCACCTCGGGTGAGAGATCAATTATTCTGTTTATTTGGGGTAGGATGGTCTGGGCCAACCTTCCTCCGAAGACAGCTGCCAATATGATGGTTGCCAATCCCACGAGCTGCATAATCAACCCCTTACGGTATCCATTGATGAAGGCAATGAGCAGCAGTATGCCTACGGTCAGATCAAACCAGTTCATAACTTTTATTCGAGATTGGTTTGTAATGCTGTAACCTGCTCATTCAGAAAGATAGACGCTTGCTGTCCGAATCTTTCCGCCGAGTCGGTTGTAAAATAGTATATGCTTCCATTCTTTGTGCAGTTCCTGTCCATTTCCGGATGTCTTTGCAAATAGTTTTTGAGGCTTTCGGCTACATATTTTCCCTGAGAGATTATTTTTACGTTTTCCGGCAGGTATCGGGTTATCTTTTCCGTGAGAAGCGGGTAATGGGTGCATCCCAGGATTATCGTATCGATAAGAGGATCTTTTTCAAAAATCCTTTCCAAATGTTGTTGTACAAAATAATCGGCTCCCGGTTTGTCGTACTCCCTGTTTTCTACAAGGGGAACCCACATGGGGCATGATTCACCGGTTACGGTTACATCAGGATAAAGTTTTTTGATTTCCAATTCATATGATCCCGAGCGAATAGTCCCTTCTGTCCCCAAAATACCTATATGACCACTTTCCGAAAGAGTTGACACCGACTCAGCAGTAGGACGAATCACACCCAGTACCCTTCTCGAAGGGTCTAGTTGCGGAAGGTTGACCTGCTGAATGGTTCTTAATGCTTTTGCTGATGCCGTATTACATGCGAGGATTACCAGATGGCACCCTTGCCTGAAGAACCATTTCACTGCTTCGAGTGTAAACTGGTATACCCGCTCAAATGAGCGGCTGCCATAGGGAGCGCGAGCATTATCGCCCAGGTAAATATAATCATATTCCGGCATCAGCGTCTTTATTTCGGAAAGTACCGTAAGTCCGCCGTATCCGGAGTCAAAGATACCGATGGGATTTGTTTCCCGGCTTTTATAGTTAGTCTGTTCCTCCACGTCTGTTGAGGATTTCGCTTAACGGATGCCTAATTTTGATTTTACGTAAGGATTGGCATTTACCGCGTCAGGCGATACAAAAGCGATCCCGGGATTGGCCAAATCGTAAATCACAGTATATCCCTGTTCGATCCCGACAGCATGAATGGCATTGTTTATTTTTTGTTTCAGGGGTTCCACTAATTCTTTTTCCTGATTTTCAATGTCTTTCTGGGCCAGTTCCATGAATTGGTTTATTCTGCCTTCCAATTCGGTTAGTTCCTGCATCCTCCGCAGCTTGATATTTTCTGAAAGAGAGGCTTGATAAGTGATATAGTCGGAATACTTTTTGTTGTACTCGTTCTGCATCAGTTCCAGCTCTTTTTCGTAGTTCTCACTTAATGTAAGCAGTTGCTGTGTAGCCCGTGCTTTTTCAGGCATTTGATCCAATAGTTCAGTTGTATTTACATACGCAACGGATACTTGTGGCAATACCTGTGAAAAAGCAGTTCCACCGACCAATGAAATAAGCAGGGTAAGCGTGAAAAAAACTTTTTTTGTCATTGTCAACTATTTTTATAAAGTGAATATTCAATTAATAAACCATGGTTGCAATTGTAATTTCTTTTCCATCTCCTGTGTGTTGTGGCCGCATCTGCTTGTAAAGAGCAGATGCGGCCGCTCTCAGGGTAGGAATTAAAATTACAATGTCAACTGGTTACCATAAATAAAGCCCCTGAATTCCCTTCGTGTTTGACAGGTAATTCATGATTGGGGATTTTTTATAATCTCTTTTTTACTTCAGTCTCTTCATATGCTTCAACGACATCACCCACTTTGATATCATTGAAATTGCGTATGGTGACTCCACACTCATAGCCTGAAGTAACTTCTTTTACATCCTCTTTGAATCGTTTCAACGATTCCAGTTCTCCTGTGAAGATCACAATACCATCGCGGATAAGACGGATACGGCTTGAACGTTTTATTTTTCCGTCACGTACCATACATCCGGCTACAGTACCCACTTTCGATATTTTGAATACCTCCAGTACTTCAACGTTACCGGTGATCTCCTCCTTGATGTCGGGAGAAAGCATGCCTTCCATAGCCGCTTTCACCTCTTCTATGGCGTCGTAGATAATAGAGTAGAGACGGATATCCACACCTTCCTTTTCTGCTTCCTTACGAGCACCGAGTGAAGGACGTACCTGGAATCCAATAATAATAGCATCGGAGACCGCAGCCAGGCTCACATCCGATTCTGAAATTTGCCCTGCTGCCTTGTGGATCACATTCACTTGGATCTCTTCTGTAGAGAGACGTATCAATGAGTCGGAGAGTGCTTCTACTGATCCGTCCACGTCCCCCTTCACGATGATGTTCAATTGTTGGAAGCTGCCGATAGCGATGCGGCGCCCGATATCGTCGAGAGTAAGCATTTTCTGCGTACGCAATGACTGTTCACGTTGCAATTGTTCACGACGGTTGGCAATTGAGCGTGCCTCCTGTTCGGTCTCCATTACATTGAATGTGTCACCGGCTTGAGGCGCTCCATTCAGACCGAGTATCAATGCCGGTTCTGATGGGTCAGCCTCTTCAATACGTTGATTACGCTCGTTGAACATAGCTTTCACACGGCCGAAATAAGAACCTGCCAATACGATATCACCCTGTCTGAGCGTCCCGTTTTCTACCAATACGGTGGCCATATAACCTCTTCCCTTATCGAGTGACGATTCAATGATGGATCCGGTAGCTCTCCGATCCGGGTTAGCTTTCAGCTCCAACAGGTCTGCCTCAAGCAATACTTTTTCCAGTAGTTCATGGACACCAATACCGCTTTTTGCCGATATATCCTGCGATTGGTATTTTCCACCCCAATCTTCTACAAGATAGTTCATTTCGGCCAGTTTCTCTTTTATCTTTTCAGGATTTGCCCCCGGTTTATCGATTTTGTTAATGGCGAATACAATAGGTACGCCGGCTGCGCCTGCATGGTTGATTGCTTCCACTGTCTGCGGCATCACATTGTCGTCGGCTGCTACGATGATAATTGCCACGTCAGTCACCTTGGCACCACGTGCGCGCATGGCGGTAAAGGCTTCGTGCCCCGGTGTATCAAGGAAGGTGATCTTGCGTCCGTCGGACAACTGTACGTTATATGCCCCGATATGTTGCGTGATACCGCCGGCTTCACCCGCAATCACATTGGTGCTGCGGATCCTGTCGAGCAGTGAAGTTTTCCCGTGGTCTACGTGCCCCATCACCGTGACAATAGGTGGGCGCGGAATCAGGTCTTCGGGCGCATCTTCCTGATCAGCTATTGCTTCAATTACGTCGGCACTCACATATTGAGTCTTGAAACCGTATTCTTCCGCCACAATATTGATGGTCTCGGCATCGAGGCGCTGATTGATCGCCACCATTACACCCAGACTCATACAAGTGGAAATAACATTGGTTACAGGAACGTTCATCATATTGGCCAGGTCGTTTGCCGTAACAAACTCGGTCAACTGCAATATGCGGCTTGCCTTTTCCTGCTGTTTGAGTTCCTCTTGCTGCTTTTGGGCGCTGGCTTCACGCTTTTCACGACGATACTTCGCTCCGGCTTTTTTACCTCTCTTTTCTGTGAGGCGTGCAAGTGTCTCTTTTATCTGTTTTTGTACATCTTCTTCACTGACTTCGGCCTTAAGTGGTTTTCTGAGCGACAATTTTTTGTTATTGCTCTTGGAACCCTGATTGTAGGTAGCCGGTTTATCAATATTAACCTGTCCGGAACGTATCCGTTTTCTTTTCTTTTTCCCGCTGTCGATATCTCCCTCTGAAGTGTCAGGCTGTTTTTTCTTTTCATCAATAGCCTCTTTCTTCAGTTGTTTTACTTTTTCTTCTTTCAGCTTTTTGTTGTCAAGTGCTTTCTGTTCACGTTCAAGACGTTCTTTCTTGCGCTGTGCCCTCGACTTTCTGGGGGGGCGGGTACGATCATTGATAGAATCCAGATCTATAGACCCTTTTACTACAATATTGGATTCCAGCTTGTTGTTGTGTAACCGGAATACTGAGTCGGACTTGGCTTCATCGGTTTTTTCTTCCGTTTCCGCTTCAGATTCATTCCTGTATGGTTCTGCATCCACCGCTTCAGGTACAGATCCGGGTTCCGGTGCTGTTACCGGTTCCTCCTCCGGTTCCTCCCTTTTTATTTCTTCCGGTTTAGTTTTTTCCGCCTCAACCTGATGTACTATCTCTTCCTTTTTTTCTTCAACTTGTTCCTCTGTTTTCTCTTTTGGACTCTTCTTCGTTTCCTCTTCGGGTTTTTCTTCAACCTGAGGCGAAATTACCTCTTCATAGGGGGCTTGTTCAACAGGAGTCTCTTCTGCAGTCACCTCTTTTACGGAATCCGGTTTTTCTAATTCCGGTTCGGGCTGTACTTCTACTTCCGGGGTATCGGGAGCAACAATCTCTTCCTTGTCTTCTTTTGCCGGCTCTTCGCTCTTCGGTTCGCTTTTCCTTTTATGAAGGTTGTCCAGATCAATACTGCCTACGACATTGAAATGAGGTTTCAATTCGTCCGGGATCTCTGTCTCGATAGCTTCTTTTTCCACTTTTTTCCTGGGAATTTGCTGTTCCGGAAGTTCATATCCTTCTATGGCGACAGTCTCCCGCTTTTCGTCACGACGATGCAATTTTTCGCGGGTGATAGTCGCTTCTTTCCGTATATTTTTGTCTTTCCCGAATTCGGCAATCAGTATATCATACTGTTCATCCTCAATTTTTGCGTTGGGATTTGCTTCTATTTCAATACCTTTCTTGTGCAGAAATTCAACAAGGGTGTTGATTCCTACATTTAAATTTTTTGATACTTTTATTAGTCTTACAGGCATATATCTCTCCTACCTTTACTCTCTTTTAATGTTGTGAACAGTATGTTGTACTATTTAACCGGGACCGGATTTGAGATCAGTGGTTGTTTTCCTCGTCAGTACCCATCTCTATATCTACATCTACATCTGCGTCTGTATCTACATCTGCGTCTGTATCTACGTCTACGTCTACATCTGCGTCTGCGTCTGCATTTATACCCATGTCTACATCCATGTCTGTATCTATTTCTGTATCGTCATCTTCTTCCTCAAATTCGTAACGTAAGATGGTCAATACTTCATCTACTGTACTATCCTCCAGGTCTGCCTCCCTGATTAGCCTTTCACGTCCCATCGCAAGTACGTTCTTGGCCGTAGAACAGCCGATTTTTTTCAATTGGTCAATGACCCAACCATCGATTTCGTCACGGAATTCATCAAGATAGATATCTTCTTCGTCTACCTCATCTATGTCGCGGAACACCTCTATGTTGTAACCGGTGAGCATGGACGCCAGTTTGATATTGGCTCCTCCCTTCCCAATAGCGAGGGAAACTTCCTCGGGATTGAGAAATACTTCTGCACGACGCTCCTCCTCCCTTACAGTGATGGAGTTGATCCTTGCAGGACTCAACGCCCGTTGAATATAAAGGGTGGTGTTGTTGGTATAATTGATGACGTCGATATTTTCATTTCGTAATTCACGCACTATGCCGTGAATGCGGAATCCTTTCATTCCCACACAGGCTCCTACCGGGTCGATACGGTCATCATAAGCCTCTACAGCTACTTTGGCACGTTCACCCGGGATACGGGCAATCCCTTTGATAGTGATCAGTCCGTCCGCAATCTCCGGAATCTCCTGTTCAAACAATCTTTCAAGGAATACGGGAGATGTGCGTGAAAGGATGATCCTGGGATTGTTATTCTTGTTCTCAACCCTTGCTACTACGGCGCGGGCGTGTTCTCCTTTACGGAAAAAATCGCTGGGTATCTGTTCCGTCTTGGGTAGGATTAATTCATTATGCTCATCGTCGAGCAATAGCAATTCCTTTTTCCATACCTGATAGACCTCTCCCGAGACAATTTCTCCTACTTTTTCCTTATACTTATTGTAGAGGTTGTCCTTTTCCAGTTCCAATATCTTGGATGCCAGCGTCTGCCTGAGATTCAGGATGGTGCGGCGGCCGAAATGATCGAGTGATACCTCGTCAGTAACCTCTTCTCCCACCTCAAAATCTTCGTCGATCTTCCGGGCTTCCGACAGGCCAATTTCTAAATTGGGATCCTCCAGTTCATCATCTTCCACAACCACCCTGTTACGCCATATTTCCAAGTCACCTTTGTCTGGGTTAATGATGATGTCATAGTTTTCATCCGTACCGTTGTTTTTGGAAATAACATTGCGGAACGATTCTTCAAGCACGCTGATGAGTGTGGCTTTATCGATATTCTTCAGCTCGTTGAATTCGGAAAATGTATCGATGAGACTGATGGTTTCTTTCTTCTTACCCATATATTATTTAAATCGTATAAGATATTTTGTATGTTTTACTTCATCAAACGCAAAGCGGATATCTTCTTCCACTCCAATTTTACGTTTGGCACCTTCGGGCTTTACTTTCTTTGTAATAGAGACGGTAAAACCGTTATCGTCAGACGATTTCAACGTTCCTGTAATTTTCTGGCCGTTCCTGCAGAGTACTTCTACTTCCTTGCCTTCATATTTTTTGTATTGGCGCAATATTTTAAGGGGAGAAGAGAGCCCGGCAGATGTAACTGTCAACTCGAAATCTTCCGTGTCACGGTCGAGCTTCGACTCCAGATAACGGCTCAGTGTTACACAATCGTCAATATCCACCCCATGATCGTTATCTATTTCCACGGTAATCGTATTATCAGCACTAACCGAAACATCCGTCAAGTAGTTTGGCGAACCGTCCAGATATTGTTCCGTGAAATCGACAATCAGTTTCTTTTCGATCATATTATTTATCCGCAAGGGAGTACTATGAGCACGAGTTTACAGGCAAGGATGTGATTAATATGTCTTACATCTTGATTTTTGGCTCTTGACTCTAATTTTTATGAACAAAAAAGGAAGCGGTGTGTCCTGCTTCCCTCCTCCTTTACGAGTGCAAAGATATTATTTTCAAACGGATTCACAAAATCTTTGCCACTTTTTTTGTGTTATTCCGGCTTCTGTTTGATATCACCGTGTGTAATATTATCGAAATATAGTGAAAGGTGAGGGCAATCTTGGATGCTTGCATACGAAGATTGCCGAACCGCATCCTATATTCTACAAAAATAATGTGTAATTTTGTCTCCTGAAAAAAAAGTGTACATCCTGAACGAATTAGAAGATGTATGCTGCTAAACGGATTGAAAGTATGGAGAGAGCAGATATTGATAAGATCGTATACGACAAAAGTGTGATCGATTTTGTCACGATTGCTGTAGAGGTATGTGTCTTTTTAGAAAAGAATGAGCCTCTCCCGCGTCAAGAGTGGGTGGACAGGTTGCTGAAAATGCTTCCCCTTTTGTATGTGAAAGCACTTTTGTTACCCGGGACAGTATCTACGGAGGAAGAAGTTCCTGCCACTTTTGTACGTGAAGAAGATTATTCCCGCGTAGCGAACATGGTGTCGGAAGTGATGGGGGAGGAAGATGTTTATCTCGATGTGTTTGTAGAGGATATGAAGTATAGCGATACGCCCGTATCTACATTCATTTCGGAAAATATTGCAGATATTTATCAGGATATCAGGAATTTTGTGTCTGTGTACCAGTTTGGTCTGACTGGACAGATGAATGATGCGCTATATCAATGTAGTGAGAATTTTCGTCTCTATTGGGGGCAAAAATTGGTGAACGTGTTGCGTCCGCTGCACACGTTGAAATGTCTGTACCTGGAAAATGAGAATGATGAGGCGGATTTATCGGAGGACGAATTGTGGGGTTGACGATTTCAAAAGAACAGGTGGCGGAGTTGCCTTTAGAGACCTTTAGGGGAGATGTAGTGGTTGTTGACCATGTTGAGGAAGTACGGGAAGCATGTAATTTTCTTTCGTCACAGAGTGCGCTCGGTTTCGATACGGAGACCAAACCTGCATTCAAACGGGGGCAAGTGAATAAAGTAGCACTAATGCAGCTCTCCACGGAAGAGGTGTGTTTCCTGTTCCGTTTGAATAAGATCGGTTATCCCGACGAACTGGAGGCGATCATGAGTGATCCGGGAATCAAAAAGATAGGTCTTTCGTTACGTGACGATTTTGCTGCAATCAGAAAACGTTCCGTACGAAAACCGGAGAATTTTATCGACTTACAAGGTTTCGTGGATCAATACGGGATAGAGGACAATAGCCTGCAAAAGATCTATGCCATCCTCTTCGGTAAAAAAATATCCAAAAATCAACGTGTTTCGAACTGGGAAGCAGAAACGTTAACCCTTGCCCAGCAATCCTATGCTGCGATCGATGCCTGGGCTTGCCTTCGCATTTATAACCATTTAATCCGAACAGAGAAATGAAACGACTATTAGTCTAAAACGTTTCATACACCGAAACAAAAAAGTAAAATAATAGTATGAGTTCTTACAAAGAGATTGTATTACGTTCCGGAAAGGAGGCGTCGCTGCAGCGATTTCACCCGTGGGTTTTTTCAGGTGCCATCGCCCGAAAGCCTGAAGACCTGGTTGAAGGAGAGACGGTACGGGTGTTGGCTGCCGATGGTGTTTTTTTGGGAGTGGGACATTTCCAGATCGGCAGTATTGCGGTACGCATTATGTCTTTCGTGGATGAGCCTATAGATGCAGCATTCTATAAAAAAAGTCTGTCCAATGCCTATAGGATGCGCTCATCATTGAATCTTGTCAGGCCTGACAATACGATCTTCAGATTGGTACATGGAGAGGGTGATTGTCTCCCGGGTCTAATAGTCGATATATACGGAGATACTGCGGTGATACAGGCACACTCGGTGGGAATTCACAGAGATCTGGAACTTGTGACGAATGCATTAAAGCAGATACTCCCCACCGATATAGTGAAACATATCTTTTATAAATCGGAGGGAACGCTTCCCTATAAAGCCGGTATTTTTACTGAAAACAGTTATCTGTCGGGAGGTGAGGATGTTGATGAGATTGCCATGGAGAACGGTTTGCGTTTCCGTATCGATTGGCTGAAAGGGCAAAAGACCGGTTTTTTCGTTGATCAACGGGAAAACCGCGCACTATTGGAATATTATGCGAAAGGCCGCCATGTGCTGAATATGTTCTGTTATACGGGAGGTTTTTCAGTATATGCCTTGCGGGGAGGTGCTGCTTCGGTGGTGTCGGTCGACAGTTCCGCGAAAGCGGTTTCGATCACAGACCAGAATGTAGCCCTCAATTTTGGGGAAGATCCGCGGCACAGTTCCTTTCCTGAAGATGCATTTAAGTTTCTGAGACAACTCTCCGATGGAAAAAAGGATCTTATTATTTTAGACCCTCCGGCCTTTGCGAAACATCGTGGAGCTATTAATAACGCATTGCAGGGTTATAAGAAGTTGAACCTGCAAGCATTGCAGAAAATTGCACCAGGTGGTTTCCTTTTCACTTTTTCTTGTTCACAGGTAATCTCCGCCGAACAGTTCAGGTTGGCGGTTTTCAGTGCTGCAGCCATATCGGGCAGGAAAGTGCGTATTTTGCATCAACTTACACAGCCTGCCGACCATCCTATCAATATTTATCATCCCGAAGGAGAGTATCTGAAGGGGCTGGTGCTCCAGGTGGAATGAAAAGAGGAAATGAAAAGAGGAAAGGTGCCTCTGGGTGAAGAGCCTAAGTAGTGGAGTGAAGGAAGTGGAGTAGTAAAAACGTCAATAGCGATAAGAGGGGTGAGAATGAAAAAAGATGGAGAATGGGTTTAAATCTGTTTAAAACTTCGATATTCGATCCTTTCTTAGTTAAATTATATGAAATGTTGGATTTTTATGCCCAGAAAGTATGTTTTATAACACAAAAACGCTTATATTTGCAACGTGTTTTTCATGGTATTAGATTTAAGGTTAACAATGAAGATTGGTTGTCGTGAGACAACCTTTCCTTTTTTATATAGATCCCAGATTTAAAATTCCAAATTTGGTTACGCTGATTTTGACTACGTCGATTATTAATTCAATTCAGATTTCATAATTTGATGATTTATGAATTCAAGATTCCCGACTTCTAACTTCTTATTCCAAACTTCATATAATTACATCATCATAGTGCGGTTTCACAAAATATACACTCGTTGAATGGGTAAAATGGCTCCATTATTGTTATTTTTGTAATGCAAATGATTTATATATGGATTTTAGGACAATCATAAATATTCCCGTCTCGGATATACAGATTAATCACTCTTCGCAGATGATGCTTCTCGGTTCCTGCTTTTCTGAAAATATAGGCAGGAAGCTTCAGCAATCTAAATTTCGGGTGGATGTAAATCCTTTTGGTATTTTGTACAATCCTTTTTCCATTTCTACAGCCATGCAAAGGTTACTGTCTGCAAAACCTTTTTTGGAAGCTGACCTTATATTCAACAATGGGCTATATCATAGTTTGATGCATCATGGACAATTTTCGGCTCCCGACAAAGAGGTCTGCCTGCGGAATATTTCGGAGCGGTTTGAAAGTGCTGTTTTGCAGATTAAACGGACCAATCTTTTTCTGATTACTTTTGGCTCGGCCTATGTGTATCAGTGGAAGGAGAGCGGAGAAATTGCAGGGAACTGCCATAAATTACCTTCCCGCCTGTTCCACAGGTTTCGTTTATCGGTAGAAGAAATTACGGGGGAGTGGAAAAAGCTGATTTCAATGCTTACGGCCATGCATCCGGACATCAAACTATTATTTACTGTGAGTCCTGTCCGTCACTGGAAAGAGGGTGCACATGAAAATCAGATTAGCAAATCGATACTTCATCTGGCGATAGATAATTTAGTACAACTTTTTCCGGAGAATGTGCGTTATTTTCCTGCTTATGAAGTAATGATAGATGAGTTACGTGATTACAGGTTTTATGATGAAGATATGATACATCCTTCGTCCTTTGCCATTGATTATATCTGGCAGCTTTTCAGTAATACATTCTTTTCGAGTGAGACGATCAGAATAAATAAAGAATGGGAGCAGATCAGGAGGGCAATGGAGCATCGACCGCTTTATCCGGGAACGAAAGAGCATGAGGTATTTGTGAAGGATACATTGAGGAAATTGGAGGCTTTTAGCCGGAGATATCCTGAGATTTCGTGTGATGATATTGATCTGCCCAAGTGAAGACGGTGGGAAGGTGATAAATAGGTAATTGGTAATTAATTATGCAGTACAGTATTCAAGAGATAGGAACTATATTAGGTGTACCGGTCAATAAGGAGAGATCGGATAAAATATCGATTTTGCTTACCGACAGCCGTAAATTGGCACTGCCGGCTGAGACCCTTTTTTTTACGTTGGAAACAAAAAATAATGACGCACATATTTTTATAGGTGAACTGTATGAAAAGGGTGTACGTAATTTTGTAGTATCTAAGACTTTCCCTGAATGGGAGGATTTTGGAGATGCCAATTTCCTGAAAGTGAAAAACAGTTTGTCGGCACTACAGAAGGTCGCAGCTTATCACAGGAAGAGATTCAATATGCCTGTCATTGGAATTACCGGTAGCAATGGGAAAACTATTGTAAAAGAATGGCTTTACCAGATATTGGAGAAAGATTACAATATTGTCCGTTCACCCAGGAGTTATAATTCCCAGATTGGTGTGCCTCTCTCGGTCTGGCAATTGGATGACGATTCGCAGTTGGGTATTTTTGAAGCGGGTATATCGCAGCCGGAAGAGATGGGCAAACTGGAGCCTGTTATCCGGCCTACTATTGGAGTATTGACAAAAATAGGGGAGGCGCATCAGGAAAATTTTGTCTCCTTGCAGCAGAAGATCATGGAGAAACTGGAACTTTTTGTCAACTGCGATGTGTTTATTTTTGATGAAGACAACCACTTGGTTGCCGAGTGTGTCGATCAGATGGTACTTTCCCAGAAAACCTTTACCTGGTCCAGAAAAAGCAGGGATGCGCATTTGTATATATCTGCGGTGAAAAAGAAAGGGGAGAAGACGGTAATCAACTATTCATTCTTGGATTTTGATGACTCCTTCTCAATCCCTTTTACCGATGAGGCTTCAATTGAGAATGCCATCAGTTGTCTTGCCGTTGCACTTTACCTGCATATTTCACCTACAGATATCTCCTCCAGGATGGCTATTCTTGAACCTGTAGCTATGCGATTAGATGTCCGGAAAGGAAAAGAAAACTGCATTATTATAAATGACACCTATAACTCTGATATCAATTCCATTAAAATTGCACTTGATTTCCAACAACAGCGTAAGGTTGACCGGCATTTAAAGAAAACATTGGTCCTTTCCGATATACTTCAGGCGGGAATCCCTCCGAGATCCCTTTATAAAAAAGTGGCAGGAATGATAGAACAGAGTGGTGTAGAAAGAGTGATAGGCATAGGCCGGGATATCACAACCCACCAGGATCTGTTTTCAATGCCGGAGAAATCTTTTTATTTGACAACAGATCAGTTTATCTCTTCTGGAGAGTGGAAAAATTTCGATCATGAGTTGATTTTGTTGAAAGGTGCACGTAGGTACCATTTTGAACAGATTGGAGCTCTTATTGAGGAACGTATACACGAAACTCTGCTGGAGGTCGATCTGGATGCCGTAGTACATAATTTCAATTTTTATAAATCCCGCTTGTCATCAGATATAAAACTGGTCTGCATGGTAAAAGCGAACGGATATGGTGCGGGTGCTGTGGAGATTGCCAAAACACTTCAATATCACCGTTGTGATTATCTGGCAGTGGCTGTAGCCGAAGAGGGAATACAACTCAGGAAGGAAGGGATTTCATTGCCATTGATTGTATTGAATCCTGAGGTAAACGGTTTTGAAGAGCTCTTTAACACAGATTTGGAACCAGAAGTGTACAATTTCCGTATTCTGGAGGCGTTTATAAAGGAGTCTGAACGAAGAGGCATCACAGATTATCCGATCCATTTGAAGATCGATACCGGAATGCATCGGTTGGGTTTTCTTCCGGAACAGATACCTGATATGTTATCTGTGCTCAAAAAACAAAAAGGATTGAAAGTGAGATCTGTATTCTCACATTTATCTGCAAGCGAAAGCTGGCATTTTGATGATTTTACTCACCGGCAAATGGAGATATTCAGGAAGGCAGCAGGGGAAATAGAGCAGGCATTCAATTATCCCGTCTATAAGCATATACTCAACTCGGCTGGTATGGAACGTTTCTCTGATACCAAATGGGATATGGCCCGTCTTGGAATCGGACTATATGGTATCAGTGCTAGCGGTTTGCCGGGCCTTAAGAATGTCTGTACCCTGAAGACGACTATTCTACAGATCAAACATATCTCCTCTAACGAGACCATAGGCTACGGAAGAAAAGAAAAACTGGAACGGGATGCACGTATCGCCACAATACGTTTTGGTTATGCAGATGGATTGGATCGGCAATTCGGAAACCGTAAAGGAAAGGTTCTGATTAACGGGCAATACGCACCTATTGTAGGGAATGTCTGCATGGATCTCTGTATGGTGGATGTGACCGGCATTAAAGCAGAGGAAGGTGACACGGTTATCCTGTTTGGTGAAAATCTATCGGTGATCGAGTTGGCTGAAAGTATCGGTACTATCCCCTATGAAATACTTACCTCTGTGTCTCCACGTGTTAAACGTATTTACATAAAAGAATAGATAAGATAATAGCTTTTAATCTTCGTGCATTTTTACTGGGCATATAAAAAAATCCCGACCAATTGGCCGGGATTTTTTTATACTATTTATTGTGCCTTAATCTTACTCAACAAAGAAGATAGCAACACGGTTCCAGTCGTTTTCTGCATACGGCTGTTCGGTATCACCCTTCCAGTCGATAGAGATACGATCGCTGCTGATTCCGTGGTCGTTAGTCAACGCATCGGCAACCGCTCTTGCACGTTTTTCAGAAAGTGCAAAGTTGTATTCAGGAGTACCTGTTTGTCTGTCGGCATAAGCTACGATGTTAACTTTCGCATTCGGGTTAGCTTTCATGTATTCAGCAGTATTGTGAACACTGATTTGCTGACCTCTGTCGATCTTTGCGGAATTGATGCGGAAGAACACTACGTTAGGAACGTATACAGCTTCTTCAACAACAGTTGGTTGAACTTCAGGACATTCCGGGCAAGATTCCGGTCTCAGTCTCAGTTCTTCGTTTTCAGCACGCAGTCTGTTGATCTGGCTGTTCAAGTCGTTGATCAGGTTGTAATCCATCAGCTCGGCAGGAGTGAAATCTTGTTTTCCGCCAAGACCGAATTTGATACCTGCAGTTCCGGTGAACATGCTGTCATAGTCGTAGTCTCCTTCAGTGCGAGTTCCGTCAAAACTTTCCTGCATAACTCTCCATCCCAGTTCAAGGAAAAGAGCAACACTCTTGGTGAGTTGGAAGTTGTTGATCAAACCTACGTTGTAAGTCAACGACTGATTTTGACCTTTGAACATGTCTCCGTCAGGATTGGGTTTTTTCCAGTCTCCATCAAGTCCGTACATGTAACCGATACCAAGGTAAGGAACCAGGCTGTAAACCCTGTCAGGATTATAGCTGCCCCATGCATTGGTGACGTTGTACATCAGGTCTAAATGACCGCCTAACCAATTCTGTTCAGGACCGAAAGGTACATTCGCAACATGTTTGATGTTACCGCCGTCGATAACCACACGAGCACCCCAGTTAGGAGAGTTCCAGCGTCCAATTTCAAGTTGTCCCATCCATCCCAGACGATCACCGAAGCTCGCATCGGCATCATTTTCGCCTTTAGTCATGTAGAGGTTGGTTCCACCGCCAAGACCAATATACCAATTATCACTTGCTTTGTTTTTCAGATACACTGTACCGTGAGAAACGTTTTGTACTTCTTGTGCACTTATGCTGAAAGCAACAAGAGCAGAAAATAAAAGTAAACCAAACTTTTTCATAAATTTAAATTCTAATTAAACATTTTATTACAATAACTCGATATTATTTCCGTCGTTCATCAACATGTGTATTATACACTCAGCGCAATTTTCATTGCTTTCATGTATAACATCTCCATTGAAATAATGTTCATCGAAGTATATTCATTCTTACTTCGGATCACAAATATAAAACTTAATTTTTACATATGTCCATTTTTGTGTAAAAAATCACCAAAAAACATGATGATGAGGGCATTTTAAGCCATTTTTTACTTTTTCCGCTGATAAAAAGGCCTAAATTAGCCAAGGTAAGTTTTTAATAACTTGCTCCTGGAGTCTTGTCTGAGTCTGCGTATGGCTTTCTCTTTGATCTGGCGGACACGTTCACGCGTCAACTGGAATTTATCACCGATCTCTTCAAGAGTCATTTCCTGGCATCCTATACCGAAAAACATTTTAATTATATCGCTTTCTCTTTCGGTTAGTGTAGAGAGTGCCCTGTCGATTTCCTTCTGGAGAGATTCATTAATTAGTGTACGGTCAGCAACAGGTGCGTCATCGTTCACCAGGACATCCAACAAGCTATTGTCTTCTCCTTCCACAAAAGGAGCGTCCATAGAGATATGGCGGCCTGACACTTTTAGTGAATCCGTCACTTTTTCCACAGACAGATCCAGTTCTTGAGCCAATTCTTCTGCAGAAGGCCTCCGTTCATTTTCCTGTTCAAACTTCTGGAAAGCCTTGCTGATTTTATTGAGTGATCCCACCTGGTTCAACGGTAATCTGACAATTCTGGACTGCTCGGCTAAAGCTTGCAGAATCGATTGACGAATCCACCAAACGGCATAACTGATAAATTTAAAACCCCTGGTTTCATCGAATTTCTCGGCAGCTTTTATCAGACCCAAGTTCCCCTCATTGATCAGGTCAGGTAAGCTCAATCCTTGGTTCTGGTATTGCTTCGCTACCGATACCACAAAACGGAGGTTGGCCCTGGTGAGTTTTTCCAGTGCCTGACGATCACCCCTTTTAATGGCTTGTGCCAACTCGACCTCTTCCTCCACAGTGATCAGATCTTCACGACCGATTTCCTGGAGGTATTTGTCCAAAGAAGCACTTTCCCGGTTTGTGATTGATTTTGTAATCTTTAATTGTCTCATTTATGCTTAATCCTTCTAAGTTATCTTATGATTCATCATTTGGGGGTGCAAAAGTACAAAATATTTCTGATAGTGAAATAAAAGCCCCTGTCAATAAACCATAACAAAGGAATTTGGGATGAAACCCAATTCCTTTGCTATAAAACACGAATCACTACTTTTTTGTTACTTAAAAAGTTGAGATTAACCTTTATTAACCGGATATCATCGACTGCTTGTCAAATCAATGGCAATATATTGCGTTCTTCCGTTTGGATAAAAACCTGCAATCAGCAGCACTTTGTCCTGACTGTTGTTAGCCGCTGATACAATATTAGCCATGTCACTTTCGCTATTGACCGGAGTATTATTTATCCTCATAATGATGAAGCCTTTGTTAATTCCTTCTTTTCTGAAAAGTCCGTTACTTTTTACACTTTCTACTTCGATGCCGCTTGAAATGCCTAAAGCCCTTTTCCTTTCATCCGGTATTTGCTTGAATGTGGCACCTAAAGTGCTCAAGGCGTTTGTACCGCGTGTTATTTCGGTGCTGCCTTCGTCGTTCGTCAGTTCAACATTGAATGAGCGACTGTTGCCGTTGCGGTCGACCGTAACGCTGATCTTGTCCCCCGGACGGTATCTGTTCAACTGGCTTTGCAGTTCGGCGAAATTACGGATAGGTATATTGTTGATGGCGTTGATGACATCTCCCTTTTGAATACCTGCTGCTTTGGCAGCGCTTCTGTCGCTGAAATCTTCTACCAGTACGCCTTTGATTTGTGACAGTTCCCGTGCTTTTTGGGGATCCTGACGCCCGATGATCTCTATATTGGGAGCCTGGATTCCCAGCAGTGCACGCTGTACGGTGCCGTATTCCTTCAGGTCTGCAGCTATTTTGCCGGCAATGGAAATAGGCACGGCAAAAGCATACCCTGCAAAATTACCCGTCTGTGAATAAATGGCAGTATTGATACCTACCAGTTCTCCGCGTGTATTAACCAGTGCACCACCACTATTCCCGGGGTTGACTGCGGCATCTATCTGGATGAAGGATTGAATACCTAATCCGCCTCCCATCACATTACCTCTGTTCTTGGCGCTCACAATCCCGGCGGTGACCGTAGAGGTGAGGTTGAACGGATTACCTACCGCCAAAACCCATTCCCCTACTTTTAACGCGTCAGAGTTTCCGAAAGTGAGATAAGGAAAATCATCCCCATCAATCTTCAGTAAGGCGATATCACTCATACGGTCTGTACCGACTACCTTAGCTTTGAATTCCCGGTTGTCATTCAGGGTGACGGAGACCTCATTCGCTTTATCCACTACGTGATTATTCGTGATGATATATCCGTCTTTGGAAATGATCACTCCGGAACCGTAACCAACCTGTTCACGTGGTTGAGAAGGCATGCGGTCGCCAAACCCGAAGAAAAAATCAAACGGATTGATGTATTGTTGCTGGCTAATTGTTGTTGTTTTCACGTGCACTACTCCGTCAACCGACTTGGCAGCTGCTTCGGTAAAATCGGGATATCCATCCGATGTGGTGAGATTGGTGAGCACTACATTTTTGTCTTGTTCAAAAGAGTCGGCATAAGCACGTACTTCTTCGGAAATCCTGTTCCCTGGTAAATCGGAGAGTGAACTGCTCCCGTTGTTTCTGTTTATTACATTATAACCCAATAAAGTGACAACTGAACTTAAAATTGCCACTAATACGATAACGAATACGTTTTTACTATTTCCTGTGTTCATATTCTTTGTGTGTTGATGTTTATTATTATTCATACCAAATACAATAATATAGAGAAGGTCGAGAGGCAAGCTAAACTTGTTTTGGGCTTACCCGAGGTCGCACCTATATCCTGCAAATATATGACAAATAACATGCAGAATTTTTAGCCGCAGACCTGCTTTTTAACACTTTTAACGCAAACAAAGAGTGATTAACCCGATTTAACCCTATCGGTTTCATTCAGAGCAGCTTTTGCCTGACAGATTGACGGGTTTCCCTCTCCTTGCCTTATATGATACCTGTTTATTTTGATTTGCCTTCCCTCTTTCTGTCACTCCTGTCAGTTGCTCTTGCATTATCCTCTTGCCCTGTTCCGCTTGATGGCATATCTCCTGAATCGGGTGTTATTAAGAGGTTGAAAAATATCGTAAAAGAAGAGATTGAGATGGTATTTCCCTGCATTGAAGAGACGGCTGTTAAGGGTGGTTACTCTCCATTGAACCACATATCTGATCACAAAAAATAATAAGGCCGAAGCTGTCAGTATGTGGTTACCGGCTACTATCCCCAATGCAATAGTGCCAATTAATGAGATATAGAAGAGATATTTGGAGAATGTTTCCAGGCTAAATATACGGAACGAGAATCCTTTGTAGTACTGTTTCGAATAGAGATACCGGGACTTTAAAGTACGCCATTCCGAGAAATGGTGCACACTGCCGGTTTCAGTCAGGCCCTGTTGGGAAAGTACTACGCCTGTCTTTTTTTTCGGGGCGATCCTGTTGATATATATGTCGTCTTCTCCTCCCTCCAGGTTTAATACCGGAGAGAAACCCTTATTTTTGAAGAAAAGTTCTTTTTTATAAGCCAGATTGCGCCCAATTCCCATAAAAGGTTTTCTCAATATAGCCATTGATAGGAATTTCAAATGGTGGATGAGATTATCATATAGCATAAACCCCCGTAGGCCTGTCTTCTTGGGAATCTCCAGCCGGCTAAAGCCCAGGATCACCTCTTTTCCCTGCGTGAATTCTTTTCCGAATTCTCTGATCCAATGTTTAGAAGATGGTTTGCAATAGGCTTCGGTGAATAGGAGGAAATCGTACTTAGCTGCTTTAATTCCCAGTGTGAGTGCCAGTTTCTTTTCATTGATGCCACCGTCGGCTTCTGCCGGCACATAAGTATGGTAAAGATGGGGATATTTTAGTTCAGCGGCTTTCAGCACGATGTCGGTGTCATCTGTCGATCCACTGTTTACGACAATCACTTCAAAGTTCGGATAGTCCTGTTCCAGTATGGACGGCAGGTTTCGTCCCAGTTCTTCGGCGTTGTTCTTCGAGGTGACAATGACCGAGATGGCAGGGAGTGTTTCATCAGGAATGGATGGTTCACCTTTTTTTTTCTGGTAGCTGTAAGGGCGCCTGTAAATGAAAAGCCAAAAAAAGAGTTGTATCAGGAAGCAAAGCAGCAATATGCCTCCCAGTATCCATTCCGTCAGGGTGAATTGGTTGAATAATGAATTGAGAAGATCCATCTTTTGTGTTCCTGAAAGCATATCATTTAAAGTTGGTCGGAAAAGTATGATAAGGGCAGGTTGCGACAGTTATATCGGGATGCCATGACTTCTCCGTATGCGCCGGCGGAACGGATGGCAATCAGGTCTCCTCTGGCACTTTCGTTAAGCATGATCTGTTCTGCAAAAACATCACTCGATTCACAGATAGGTCCCACCACATCATATAGCGCCGGTTCTTTGTCGGAGGAGATATTTTCTATATGGTGGAAAGCCTGGTAGAGTGCGGGACGTATCAGGTCGGTCATTCCTGCATCCACAATCAGGAATTTTTTTTGGATACCCTCTTTTACGAAAAGTACCCGTGATATGAGTGAGCCACAGGGTGCCACTACTGCCCTTCCCAGTTCGAAATGCAGTTCCTGATTTGGTTGTAGTTGCAGGTTTTTTTCAAAGAGCCGGAAGTAGGATTCGAAATCGGCCATTGGGATGTGGTTAGGATGCTGGTAATTTATCCCAAGTCCTCCTCCTACATTGATGATTGGCAGTTTAATCCCCTGTGTATTAAACCACTCCTGTAACTCCTTCACTCTTACGCAAAGGTCTTCAAATGATTTGAGGTCGGTAATCTGTGAACCGATATGGAAATGTATGCCTGTCAGTTGCAGGTTGGATGAATCCTTCATCACTCCCAGGATTCGGGGCAGATCCTGTTCATTGATGCCAAATTTATTTTCAGTTAGTCCTGTAGTGATATACTTATGTGTATGTGCGTCTACATTGGGGTTGATACGGAATGCCACCCTTGCCGTTTTTCCTTTTGCAGAGGCCAATGTGTTGAGAACCTCGAGTTCAGGGATCGATTCCACGTTAAAACAGAAAATGTCGTTATCAAGCCCGATCTCTATCTCCCGGTCGCTTTTCCCCACACCTGCAAAGACTATTTTATCCGGGGTAAATCCCGATTCCATGGCCGCCAGTATCTCGTTGCCACTTACACAATCAGCACCAAAGCCAAAAGCGGAAATCTCTTTCAGAATGAGTGGGTTGGCGTTCGCCTTTACCGCATAATGCACATGGAAAGGCTTATTCTCTGTCTCTTTTTTTATAGCCTGGAGTGTGGCACGTAATAACTCTGTATCGTAATAATAAAATGGGGTGTTGAGTTGTCTGAACTTTTCAACGGGAAATATTCCTTTAATCATCTGTGTTAATTTCTAAAAATGGAGTATAACTGAAGTACTTTACGAACCTTAATTTTGGGGTGCGTTATTATCTAAGTCACAAAATTACAATTTTCACCCCGATTTGCATCTGTTTATCTTATTTTTCTTATACCTCGACAGAATTATAGAAACTAAAATCTCTTTATTCTTTACTCTTTTGCTATAAAAAAATGTGCCTGTTGCAGTTTTTGTCCGGAAGTCAGGGATGCATCTATCCAGTGAATAACGAATCCCCGGCGTTCCATGCCTCTAAACCATGTCATCTGCCGTTTGGCAAATTGATGGATGGCAATCTCCAGTTGCCGGAACATCTCTTCGTAGCTTAGGTTACCCATCACATGAAGCGTCACGAATTTATATTCCAGTCCGTAATAGATCAGGTCCTCGGGTGGAACTCCGGAATCGAGGATTTTTTCTATTTCCTCTATCATTCCTTCCTGAAGTCGGGCATGCAGACGCGTGGTGATCTTTTTTCGCCGGAGCTCCCTGTCTATATCAAGTCCCAGGATAATACTTTCTACCGGAGGGAATGTGGTGGCAGAACTCTCTTGTTTCGATTTGTATTCTTCTATTTCGATGGCCCGGATTGCCCTTTTTTTGCTATCGGTATCGGTGGTGTTATGCAGTGTGCGGTAACTTTGCAGGATAGCGGTCAACTCTTCGAGTGATTTTTCTTCCAACTCTACTCTTAATTTCGGATTGGCAGGTACATCAGGCAGGTTATATCCTTTCAGTACCGATTCGATATAAAGCCCGGTGCCCCCGCAAAGTATGGGTTTCTTGTTTCGGGTGAGAATATCATTGTAAGCTTTGTGAAAATCGTGCTGGTAGTCAAAAAGTGTATATTTTTCACCCGGTTCCTGGATATCGATAAGGTGATAGGGAATGGAATTTCCTTGTACGACATAGTCTGACAGGTCTTTACCGGTACCTATATCCATCTGTCGGTATATCTGACGTGAGTCCGCACTTATAATTTCGCCGTCGAGTGCATAAGCCAATTGTGCGGCAAAGGCGGTTTTTCCGCTTGCCGTGGGGCCCAGGATAGTGATTAACTTTTTCTGATCCATATTACCAGCTTCCACCGGCACCTCCGCCACCGAATCTGCCACCGCCACCTCCGCCGAAGCCGCCCATTCCTCCGCCGCCGAAACCTCCGCTCCAGCCACTTCCGCCTCCAAAGCCGCCGCTTCTTCGTCTACCACTCATTGGCGGGAAAAAGATAGGGGGAGAGCTTGTCTTGTGCCCACCACCTCCTATGTGCTGGTCCCCGCCTTTAGAAAGTGCAGAGAGCAATAATAAGGCTCCTATCAGGATAATAATGATCACAAAAAGTGGAATTCCGTCCTCTTCTTGGGCATCAGCAGCGAATTCTCCTGAAAGGCGCGCTATCATGGCGTCTATGCCAGCATTTGCTCCACCGAAATAATCCTCATCCATAAAGTAGGGAATCATGTCGTTACGAACGATACGGCCGGCATAGGCATCGTTAATCCGTGCTTCCAATCCGTAGCCGGTGGCGATAAATGCTTGTCCACGACTATTTCCGATTTTTGGTTTGATAAGGATGACGGCACCGTTATCCTTGCTCTTCTGTCCTATTTCCCATTTCTCTCCAAGACGAAAGGCATAATCGGAGGCGGGATAACCACCCAAATCGCTTACTGAAACCACATATATCTGGGTGGAGGTGGAATCGTTATAGGCCCGTAGTTTTTGCTCGAGAGCCTGCTCCTCTGCCGGAGAGAAAATATCGGCAAAGTCGTTTACCAAACGGTAGGGTACCATTGGCTCAGGAATATCTTGTGCCGATAATCCTAAAGAAGAAAAGAGTATAAGTATGAGAATATATTTATTCTTCCAGGATAACTTCATCGCCCAATTCATTTATATCATTCTCCGATATGGGGTAACGGGATTTGATCAATTCCCCCACTTTTCCTATACCTTTGCAGATACCTTCCGCAATCTCTCCCTTTTTGAAATAATAGAGCATCTTTTCCAGCGCTTCGTCCCAAAATCCACCATTCACTGCATCGTGAATTCCCCGGTCACCTATAATGGCGGCTTTGTGATGGGATGGAGATACGTAGATAAGGACACCATTGCGAAGACGGGTAGTATCCATTTTAAGTTGGTAGAACTTCCTGAATGCAGCTTCCATTGGATCTCCCTTGCATTGTCGGGCCACGCATACACGTATTTCTCCTGAAGTGTGGCTTTCCGCGAGTTGGATAGATTCAGTGATTCTCTGTAGCTCTTCCTTGTTCAACATATCTCATCTGATTTAATTGTCCACTCTATAACCGGTAAAGAGCCGGTTTTTAACCGAAAAACCGGTTCTGCCTGGTTAGAATTGTACCTCAGGAGCAGTCTGTGCTGCAGGAGTCGCTTCGAAATAGGCTTTCGGTTCAAATTTGAACCATTTAGCATAGATTACCTGTGGAAATTTCCGGATATAAGAGTTGTAATCTTGTGCCAATAAGTTAAACCTGTTACGTTCTACCGATATCCTGTTTTCTGTTCCAGCCAATTCGTCCTGGAGTGCCAGGAAATTCTGATTGGCTTTTAGCTCGGGATAATTCTCCTGTATCAGTAACAATCTACCCAGTGCCTGGCTCAACTGGTCTTGTGCCTGCTGATATTCCTGTAAGCTCTCTGCCGTGAGATTTTCAGGATTGATAGTTGTTTGCGTGGCCTTGGCTCTTGCTTCTGTTACCTGGGTAAAAGTCTCCTGTTCATGTTGGGCGTATCCTTTTACCGTGTTTACTAAGTTGGGAATGAGGTCGGCACGACGCTGATAAGCATTCTGTACGTTACCCCATTGTGAGGTTACGGCCTCTTGTTTTTCTACCATCCGGTTGTATCCCTGGCATCCGGTGAGCCCCATCGCTCCTATCACGATCAGTAAAACGAAAGAAATTTTTCTCATATGATTGTATTATAAATTACTAATTACCAATTACTAATTACCAATTCTTGCGAATTAAAAATTAAAAGCGAAAAATAAAATCAGAACCAAGAGTCAAGACTTCTAAATATGACTCCGTCAATTATATTATAATGTTGTTTACATTGTCCCATTCTGTCCGGCAAAAGTAAAACAATTTTTTGTTGATGCGTTTGCTGAAAGATATCTTAACAGATATAAATAACAGATAAACGGAGAGAAAAGTTTTTCTTCCTTAATAACTTCTCATTTATAAATGAAACTTTTTTTATATCTTTGCCCATTGGAAGAATGAGTGGGTGATTAGGCTGATTTTCTTGTTTAACGGAAAAGTTCCCATACACCGAAATAAAAAGATAAAGTAAATCGTATGAGACGAATTATTATCCCCTTTTTGATAATAACAATATGTTCGTTCGGAGTGATAGCTTCCGGGATTGAAAATAAAGTTGTCGAGAGGCCGGACTCTATACCAATGATAGATAGTCTTGATCTGTTCAGGGATATCACCGATATCAGCAGGCAGATTGAACGTCGTACAATGCAAGCCAAAGAGAGAATTGATAGTGAGGTTATATCTCCGCAACAAGGGACTGATACGCCTCCCAACCCCATTATCACACCTCCCGATACTATCATCATACCTCCGGTTTCAAACCCGGTAGCGAAGGGAACAGGCTCGATAATATTTGAAGACTCAATCCCATCATTCCGTAACCCGTTGGACTCCATTTATTTCAGGAAGGGAAATGGGACGCTGCAACTTCCTGTGAACTATAATAATGTTGAATCGATGAGTGGACTCTCGTTCCGTGACACACTCTTTTATAATCCACTTTTCCTGCCTATGATATTTACGGGAGAGATGCTTCCTCGGGAATTATCTTTATACCCTGTTGAAGAGGATCATGATAAGGGAACCCTTATTCCCCGGAAAAAGACCTTTGCTCCCCGGCTGGATCATGTGGACTTTGTTCAAAAGGTGAGACGCGATTATTATGTAAAATATCCCGACAGGATCAGATATTCCGTGGCTAGTTTTGATTCAATACCCAGTTTGGAATCAGATGACCAGGTAGTGAGGGAGACATTTAATCCTTTCCGTGAGTTGATAAAGGCTGAAACAGCCTATTCATTGGATGCTCCCGGTATTGAAGGTGTTACAATTGGTAGAAAATACTGGGTGCGTTCCGGAGAACACTCTTTCCAGTTTGCCCAGAACTATTTCTCGGATAACTGGCACAAAGGAGGGGTCAATAATCTGAATTTTAATAGCCTGCATATATTGAGGGCTAATTACCATAAAGATAAGGTGAAATTTAATAACACACTGGAGTGGCGTTTATCTGTCTTTAATGCTCCTGACGATTCGTTACGCAAGCACCGTATCGGTAATGACCTTATTCGTTATTATGGCGACTTTGGGGTAGATGCTTTTGGTAAAGGATGGTCTTACTCTACCAACTTAGAGGCAAAATCCCAGATGTTTAAAGCATATCCGGTCAACTCGAACGATCTTCTTTCGTCATTTATGTCTCCTTTGTATGTCAATGCAGGGATCGGGTTAAAGTATAATATCGACAAAAAATCCGAGAGAGTACGGCATCGCCGGGTGAGATGGGAATTGGCGCTTGCCCCTATCTCCATCAACTACACCTATGTGTTGAACAATGATGTGGATGTGAAACGGTTCGGGATTGATGAAGGAAAGAAATCCCAACTGGATATCGGTAGTACCCTTACATCAATATTGAAATACGACATCACTAGGTATATTTCCTGGGATTCGCGTCTGACCTACTTTACCAGTTACGAGAAAGTTATATCGGAATTTGAGAATAGCCTGAATATGGCATTGAGCAATGCTTTCTCCACGCGTATTTATGTGAACATGAGGTTTGACGATGGAGTTCCCGCAGATCCTAAATTCAAATATTTACAGGTGAATCAGACCCTTAGCTTTGGGCTGAATTATAAATGGTAATCTTAATTGAATCGTGCTTTCTTTTCGAAATGGTATCCATTCAGGAAGTCGATGATACTCATTTGCTTCTTGCCTGTTAATTGAAGTGAGCCAATTCGCAAGAAACCATCCTTTACAGCCACATCGAGGTATGTCTTATTGTCTGTCCTGATGCTTCCCGGCAACAGGTTGTGTGTTGTGTCCGCAATCGGTTTACTGTCAAATAGTTTGAAGCGGAGTTTCTCTTCACTGTTTTCGGTTACTAATTCTGTCCATGCTGCCGGATAGGGTGATAAACCACGGATAAAATTATAGACTTCCTGTGTGGATTTATTCCAGTCGATCTGGCAATCTTCCTTAAAAATTTTTGGAGCACTTTTTAATTCAGAGGCATCTTTGAAAAGTTTGTCCTGGGGGATCGATTGTACATTCTCTTCCAATATGGCGTCGACCGTCTTCAGTACCAGTTGAGCACCCATTGTCATTAACCTGTCGTGTAGAGTGCCCGCATTGTCCTTATCATCGATTGTGGTTTTTTCCTGAAAGATTATTTTACCGGTATCAATCTCGTGTGAAAGAAAAAACGTAGTCACGCCGGTTTCTTTCTCCCCGTTGATAATAGCCCAGTTGATAGGGGCAGCACCCCGGTATTGGGGCAGGAGGGATGAATGCAGGTTAAAAGTACCTTTCGGTGGCATATTCCATACTACTTCGGGCAGCATGCGGAAAGCGACAACGATTTGCAGATCAACTCCCAATTCTTTTAGTTCATTTAGAAACCCTTCATCTTTCAGTTTTTCGGGTTGCAGTACCGGTAGCCCCTGTTGGAGCGCATATTGTTTTACCGGTGAAGGTTGTAGTTTATACCCCCTGCCTGCCGGTTTATCGGGCATGGTGACAACCCCCACTACATTATATCCGTTCTCTACCAGTGATTTTAGAGAGTCTACGGCAAACTCGGGAGTACCCATGAAGAGGATACGTAATGATTTTTTGTCCATGAAATAGTTAATTAAAAATTACTAATTACCAATTATTTCATTGGGATATTGCTTCATTAGTCACATTGGCATATTAGCACATTAGCCTCATTGGCATATTAGCCTACTCATCTGTTTCGGAGTAATTTTCAACTAAAACCTCCCTGTAGGAATTGAAAACAGACGATTGTGACAGCAGACCCTGGTAGACTCCTTTCTGGTCTACCACAGGTAAATTCCACGCCTTGGTATTCTCAAATTTCGCCATTGCCTCTTCCATAGTGCTGTGTAATTCTATTGTGGCTGGCGCCCCGACCATGAACTTCTTTACGGTGAATCGATCATACAATTCGGGGCGGAACATGATATTGCGGATATCGTTCATCATCACGAGTCCCAAAAGAATACCCTTGTCATCTACTACCGGGAAAATATTCCGGTGGCTGGTAGAGATCACCCTTACTACATCACCAAGCGTCATTTCAGGCGTTATTGTCGGGATGTCCTTTTCGAGCAGGTCCTTGATTTTCAGAAAAGTGAGAACGGCTTTGTCTTTGTGGTGAGTGATCAACTCCCCTTTTTTTGCAAGACGTATGGCGTAGATACTGTGCTTTTCGAATATCATGATAGTCCCGTAAGAGAGTAATGATACGATCATGAGGGGGAGAAACAGGTCATAGCCTCCGGTTAACTCTGCAATAAGGAAGGTGCCGGTAAGCGGTGCATGCATTACCCCAGCCATCACCCCAGCCATCCCCATCAACGCAAAATTTTCCTGTGGCAGAAATATTGTATATCCCAGTTGATTGAGTGTGTACGAATAGACAAAACCAACGATGCAGCCTAAGAACAGGGTGGGAGCGAATACCCCTCCGGTACCGCCCCCACCGTTGGTTGCACTGGTGGCAAAAACTTTAAAGAGAATGACCAGTATCAGAAAAGCCACAATAGTCCATCTGCTTTCCAATTGGTGAAAGAAACTTTCATTGGTAAGTGAATTGAACAGATCTCCACTGGCTAACAGGATATTGATAGTATTGTATCCTTCCCCGTAAAGCGGAGGAAAGAAAAAGATAAGCAAACTCAGCATGGTTCCCCCAAGCAGGAATTTTTTCCAATATGAAAGTCGGTGGAAAAGTCTTTCCAAACGGCTCATGACACGTATCACGTACAAGGAGAGGAAACCGCAGAGTATACCCAGAAAGATTACATGGGGAATACGATTGAGCGTGAAAGGCTCGATCAGTGTAAAGGCAAACATGGCGTCCATGCCCGTAAGGATGTATGATACCGTAGTGGCTGTTACGGCTGTTACCAGAAGAGGCAATATGGAGGCCATGGTAAGGTCGAGCAGCAACACTTCTATCACAAAAAGAATGCCGGCGATGGGTGCTTTAAAGATGCCTGCGATAGCTCCCGCAGCTCCACAACCTACCAGGATCATCAGACTGCGTTGCTCCAGTTTAAAGAATCTTCCCAGGTTGGAACCGATGGCGGAACCGGTCAATACGATCGGTGCTTCAGCTCCTACTGATCCCCCGAATCCGATGGTGATGGAACTGGCTACTAACGATGAATACATATTGTGAGGCTTGATCCTGCTTTTCCGTTGGGAGATGGCAAAAAGGATCTTTGTGACGCCGTGACTGATATCATCCTTCACCACATATTTTACATACAGGCCTGCAATCAGGATTCCTGCAATAGGGTAGAGCAGGTAAGAGAAGTTGAGGTTGGGACGACTGAAATTTTCGGTGAGAAAGACCTGGAAAAAGTGGATCGCCGTTTTCAGGAAGAAAGCCGCCAATGCCGTGAGGATTCCCACTAAAAAGCAGACAAACAGTAAAAAATGACGCTCCTTTATGTGCCTGTCGCGCCAAATAAGAAATTTATTGAATCTTTCTGTCAGTTGCATTGGGGAATGAAATTCAAAATAACTAACTTTAGTGAATGAACAGCCTTTATGCAAAGATAATTAATTTTTTTACTTACGTATAATTTTGATGGAGCCGTCTTTTCCCAGTTTAACTATTCCCGATGGTTTGGCTTTGGTTTGTTCTTTTTGCCGGTACGTAACAATATAATCCACCCCCTCTTTGACCGTTTGCCCGATTTCCGAAAAAGAAGAGGGCGAGGGATCTCCACTTATGTTGGCTGATGTGGATACAATCGGTTTGCGGAATTGCCGGCATAACTCCATAGAAAAAGTTTCGGCTGTAATACGTATGCCGATGGATCCGTCCGGGGCAATGAGATTTGGTGCCAGGTTCTTAGCTCCGTCATAAATGATGGTGAGGGGTTTGTCGGCCAGATCTATCAGGTCCCAGGCAATGTCGGGTACCTCCTTTACGTATGTCTGCAATTTGGCGGGATTGTCCATCAGGACAAGCATCGATTTGGTGTCGTCTCGCTGCTTCAGATCGTAAATACGTTTTACGGCCTCTTTATTAGTCGCATCACAACCGATACCCCAGATGGTATCAGTAGGATAAAGGATGATTCCTCCTTTCCTTAATATGTCGCATGCTTTTTTTATATCGTCTTGCATTGTTCTTTCAAAAAATATTGTATGGTCTTATGAATTGAGTTTTTGCATTATCAACGCGTGGCAGAATGAATCTTCCGAGGCAAGCCACTCTTCCAGCAGCCCACTCTTCCGATATCCCGTTTTAGTGAAAAGACGGATACTGCTGTTGTTCTTTTCAGGAATGATGGCGTAAAGTTGTCTCAAATTGAGAAATCGAAACGCGTAATCTTCAAGTAGCATGAGTACCTGCATGCCATATCCCCGGCGACGGTGTTTACTGTCTATCAATATCCCCACACCGGCTCTCCTGTGGAACGGGTCAAAATCATACAAGTCGACGGTGCCTATGCATTCGTCCGTTTCCCTCAGTGTTACCATCAACCGTAACTGCTTGTCTACATATATGTCATGCTTATAGTCGATCAGATATTGTTTGATGGAGTAACGGGAAAAAGGTACGATAGAGGCTCCGTTTTGCCAAATGGCAGTGTCGTTTTCCCAGGCGTAAAGCAAATCCAGATCCTCCGGTTCGGGAGCACGTAGGCGAAGGATATTATTTTCCATCAACTTGTTCATTTTCCGGATAATTATATTCTATTGGCTCGGGATTATTTTGTATCTCTTCCAGAAGTTGTTCTTCCATCTCTCCGGATTCTCTTTCCTTTTGTTTAGGTACCACTAGTCCCTCTTCTTCTGTCAGACCCTGCCCTTCCGGTAGTTTGGTGAGACCTTCCAGTTCCGCATAAGATGGCTTGCAAAAAAGAAATACGATAAAAAGTACCACTGTAAACCAGAAAAAATTCATGTTTCGGGAGAAAGTAAACAGGAAGATATTCATAAGTGTCACTGTGCTGATGGTGTATAGACGTATGAAAGAGATATTTTTATACTTATTTGAGGCGGTCGGGATATCTACGGGATAAGCCGACTTTTTCAGCCGGTCGGCAAAAAATTTCAGTGAAGCCGGAATGGCTATAATAGTGATCATGATGGCATATCTTTCCAGAGTGGCACTGATTGCCTGTCCATCTGTAAAGAGCGGGATCATACTAAATATGGAAAACAGGAAAATGACTGCCAGCAGGATAATGTTCCCGTAATAATGTCCTCTCAAGAGTTTTATGGTTTTTTCCATTACATGCGTGTTTTTCATTTTGATACCAGTTTATAGGATTCATCAAATGGAGTCCGGTTCATAATAGAGCGGCCAAGTGTCACCTCATCAGCATACTCGATCTCATCTCCAATCGATACTCCTCTGGCTATGATGCTTACTTTCACCCCGTAAGGTTGAAGTTTGCGGTAGATATAAAAATTGGTAGTATCACCCTCCATGGTTGCACTGAGGGCAAGGATCACCTCCCGGATTTCACCCGATTTCACCCTCTCTTCGAGACTGGCGATTTCCAGATCAGACGGGCCAATGCCATCGATAGGGGAGATAATACCTCCTAAAACGTGGTAAAGTCCACCAAATTGTACCGTTTTCTCGATGGCCATCACCTCTTTTACATTTTCCACAACGCAAATCAAAGAACTATCCCGTGATTTGTCGCTGCAAATATTACATACATCCGTATCGGAGATGTTGTGACAGACAGAACAATATTTGATTTCCCGCTTCAATTTTAGCATGGTGCCTGCAAAATTGGCTACTCTCTCTTCATCCTGACGCAACAGATGGAGTACCAATCGTAATGCCGATTTTCTTCCAATCCCGGGGAGATTGGCAAATTCGTTGACTGCATTTTCGAGTAAAGCGGATGGGTAAGGACTGTTCATTTATATAACATTTTCGAGTCGTACAAAGATACGATGATTCAATTTATCGGACAAATAACTTTTAAATCACAGAAAATGGAATCATCATGGATTTTTTATTCCGATTTCGTTTTTTGTTAGATATAAGTTTGTAAATTTGCAATTCTTAATTACAAAGTGATAATTTTAAAAAGTATATAAAAAGCCCTGACTTGAGGGAATCGGTCAAGTATCCGGTAAAATTTTTATAAACAAAGAATGAATATGAAAGTACTTTTGGCAACGAGTAAGCCATTCGCTTTACCTGCTGTACAGGGGATTCAGCATATTATTGAATCTGCGGGTCATAAGTTCGTGAAGTTAGAGAAGTATGAAAATGAAAGCCAGTTGCTTGATGCTGTGAAGGACGTGGATGCTTTGATCATACGAAGTGATATTGTCAATAAGGAGATAATGGAGGCAGCCCCCAATCTGAAAATAATCGTAAGGGCAGGGGCCGGTTACGATAATGTGGATTTGGAGGCAGCTACCAATTGCGGTATCTGTGTGATGAATACCCCGGGCCAGAATGCCAATGCCGTAGCTGAGCTTGTTTTTGGCATGATGATCTATGCTCAGCGTAACCATTTCGATGGTTCGGTAGGGCGTGAGTTGACCCGCAGACGGCTGGGGTTATATGCTTTCGGGAACGTAGCAAAAATGGTGGCCAAGATAGCGAGAGGCTTCGATATGCCGGTGTATGCTTTCTCACCTACGCTTACACACGACGACTTGCGTAAAGAAGGGGAATATGGGGTAATCACTGCCTATACCAATAAGGAACTGTTCGGGAATAGTGATTTTGTATCACTCCATATGCCTTTGCTGGAAGAAACACGGTACTGTGTGGATTATTCTCTTTTGTCCCTGATGCCACAAGATGGGCTTCTTATCAATACAGCTCGTAAGGAACTGGTGGTCGAAGATGATCTCATCCGTATCATGGAAGAGCGCCCCGCTTTCCAATATGTTACTGATGTCAAGCCCGACAAACATGAGGAGTTCCTGGAAAAATTCCCGAGACGTTATTTTGCCACTCCTAAAAAATTGGGTGCGCAAACTACAGATGCTAATAAAAATGCAGGATTGGCAGCTGCCAATCAAATTGTGGCATACTTTCAGAACGGAGACGAACGTTTCAGGGTAAATCTGTGAATTTAAGTGGGAAAGTGATTAGGTGCCTAAGTGTCCGAATGTCCAAGTGCCTGAGTGGTTAATCCCTCACTATTCACTTTTAATTCTCAGGAATTCATAACTTATAACTCATAACTCATAATTCATAAATATAATCGTATGCAAAAGTACAATTTTAATGCTGGTCCGTGCGTACTTCCCCGGCCGGCAGTAGAGTCAGCCATTGAAGCGATACGCGATTTCGACAACACCGGAATAGGTATTCTGGAAATATCGCATCGTACTCCAGGATGGGAGCGGATCATGAAAGAGACAGCAGATTTGTGGAAAGAACTGCTTAATATTCCCGATAATTATCGGGTACTTTTGCTTGGCGGAGGAGCCAGTACACAGTTTTTTATGGTTCCGGCCAACCTGATGAAAACGAAAGCGGCATATCTGCAGACCGGGGTGTGGGCTAAAAAAGCGATCAAAGAAGCGAAATTTTACGGGGAAGTGGAGGTGGTGGCCTCTTCAGATGACAAGAACTACTCCTATATACCCAAAGGTTATACTATTCCGGCAGATGCCGATTATTTTCATATCACAACCAATAACACCATTTACGGAACCGAGATGCACGAAGATATAGATAGTCCCGTGCCATTGGTTGCAGATATGTCGTCCGACATAATGAGCCGTCCGGTAGATATTTCCAAATACGGTATTATTTACGGTGGAGCCCAAAAGAATGTGGGGCCTGCAGGTGTGGCCTTTGTAATTGTCCGTGAAGATATTCTCGGCAAGATCGACCGGCCATTGCAGACCATGGTCGATTACCATACACATATCAGCGACTCAGAAAAGAACCGTTCCATGTTCAACACACCTCCCGTATTTCCTATTTTTGTGATGCATGAGACCTTGAAATGGGTGAAGGACCAAGGTGGTGTTGAGGCGATGCATAGGCTCAATAAAGAGAAGGCGGGACTTCTCTATGATGAGATAGACCGTAATAAACTTTTCGTGGGGACTGCTGCCAAAGAAGACCGCTCCATCATGAATGTCTGCTTTGTGATGAATGAAGAGTATAAAGATAAAGAGTCCGCTTTTCTTGAGTTCGCGAAAGAGAGAGGTATGATAGGCATCAAAGGCCATCGTTCAGTAGGCGGATTCCGTGCTTCTATCTATAATGCCTGCCCAAAAGAGGCTGTAGAGGCTTTGATCCGGTGTATGCAAGACTTTGAAAAACAGGCCTGATTCCTGTTGTATATAGATTTCAAGAGCTGTCTCTATTTTATAGAGGCGGCTCTTTTTATAATTATTTAACCAGATTATTTTTACGAAATGCATTGTTTTTTACGATAAAGTCGTAGATTTGTATTATTAATATAGATAAAAAGATATGGAACGTTTAACTCATCAGGAAGAAAATGTAATGTTGCATGTTTGGCAACTCAACGAGTGTGCCATTAAGGATGTGGTAGATAGAATGGAAGATCCGAAACCGCCCTATACTACGGTAGCATCTATCTTCAAAAACCTCGAGAATAAAGGATATCTTGCAAAGAGACGATTTGGGAATGTGAAGGTATTTAAGCCCGTGATATCGGAATCGGCCTATAAGAGGCACTTTTTGTCGGGAGTAGTGCAAAGTTATTTCGATAACTCTTATAAAGAACTGGTTTCTTTTTTTGCCAAGGAACAGAAAATTACGGCAGACGAACTTGAAGAGATTATCCGCCTTATTGAGAAGAAACAGAAGTAAGGAGTTGTTTCAACCAAATTGAACATATCATGTCACTCTTTTTTACATACCTTATACAAGTAAATATTGCGCTGTCCCTTTTTTATTTCTTATATACAATTGTATTGAAGAGGGATACCTTTCTGCGGCTAAGGCGCCTTTTTTTCTTGTCAGTGGTTATTTTTTCTCTCCTTTATCCTTTTTTTACGATTCCTGGCCTGAGTGATGTGTGGACTACCCGATCTTCTGACCTTCAGGAAACGGCTGTCACCGTTATGAAGGGTAGACCAACTACTACGTCAACGGTATTGGAAGGGGAGTCTACAGGACCTGTAATTATTCCTTGGGGAAGCATCCTTGCACTGTTTTATACAGTTATCACGCTTGGACTCCTGTTACGGTTTGTCTTTCAGTTGCTATCCATTTATAATATATGGGTAAAAAGTGAGAAGCAGGTTATTTCAGGGATACCTGTGCATCAACTAAAGAAAGATATTACTCCTTTCTCTTTTTTCAGTTTGATTTTTATTCATGCCGAAAAGCATTCCGAAACCGAATTGTCCCAGATTCTGTTGCACGAACAAATGCACGTGCGCCAATGCCATTCTATCGATATCATTCTTATCGAAGTGGTGTGCCTGTTCTCTTGGTGGAATCCATTTGTCTGGCTGTTAAAGCGGGAAATGACCATGAACCTGGAATACCTGGCAGATAGCGGTGTACTGCACAAAGGCGTTGACAGCCGGGAGTACCAGTACCATCTTTTACGATTGACTTATCATGAAACTGCAGTTCAGATAGTAAATAACTTTAATGTATCACAACTAAAACAACGAATTATGATGATGAATAAAGCAAAATCGTCGACAACGAAGACAGTAAAATATCTTCTCGTAGTACCATTGTTTTTCCTGTTTGTAATGGCAAACAGTATTTATGCGGTTCAAAATGAAGATAAAAGCGTAGCAATTCAACTTGTTGATGAAAATTCCTCAGGAGTTTCGCAGTCTCAGACAAATGATGAAAATTTGCCTGACCCTCCACCACAAAAGAAAGAAGAGGTGGAGGAACTCTTTATAGTCGCAGAGTCCCAACCTGAATTTCCCGGAGGCGAAAGTGCCATGATGAAATTTTTGGCTGATAATTTCAGATATCCGGTTATACCTCAGGAAAAAGGAGTCCAGGGAAGGATAATTTGTGATTTTCATGTGATGAAAGATGGTAGCATCAGCAATGTGAGTATACTGCAGGGAGCGGATCCTGCATTGGATGCGGAAGTGAAACGTGTCATCAGTTCAATGCCTAAATGGAAGTCGGGCAAACAGCGTGAAAAGGCAGTAAATGTACGTGGTGTACTGCCCGTGGTTTTCAGACTTCAGAGAGATAATCCCGAAGATGATCCCCTGACAAGTGAAGAAAGGGCGAATCTCTTTAAGAGCGACCTTCTGGATGATTTGAAAAAAGTAGAAGGGATGATGATACTTGAAGAGGTAGTAGTTGTTGGCTATGTCGACTAAAACGAAAGTTTGTAACTGTAAAATTACCGAAGATTCTGAGAAGATATTTGTTTCATCGCTAACTAGAACAAACCATGCATCCGATTTTTACATACCTTATACAAGTAAACATTGCCCTTACCTTGTTTTACCTGCTCTATTCCCTTGTATTGAAGAATGATACTTTCCTGCGTCTGCGGCGAGTATTCTTCCTGTCGGCGATTGTTTTCTCGCTTTTTTATCCCTTCTGGACTATTCCGGCACTGAGTGATTTCCGGATATCGTCCATGGGATTGGGAGAAGTAGAGGCAACGGTAATCGTGGAAGGGACAAATGCGACAATATTGCAGGATGAGGGCAGTACTACCAGAGCGGCTGTTCCATGGGCTAGGATAATTTCGTTGGTTTATATAGTTGTTACTTTTATATTTCTCTTGCGCTTTATCGGGCAGCTTTTATCGATCCTTCGGGTGAATATGCGTAGCGAAAGGTGTAGCATCGCCGGCATTCCGGTTTATCGGTTAGAAGATGATATGACACCTTTCTCGTTCTTTAACAGGATCTTTATTCATACTGGAAACCATTCTGAAGCCGAACTTTCCCAGATTTTATTACACGAGCAGACGCATACCCGCCAGTGGCATTCCATCGATATCATGCTCATAGAATTGGTTTGTCTTTTCTCATGGTGGAATCCGTTTGCCTGGTTCATGAAGCGGGAAATTACCATGAATCTGGAGTATCTCGCCGATAATGGCGTATTGTGCGAAGGTGTCGATAGCACGGAGTATCAATATCACCTTTTACGGTTGACTTATCAAGGGGCTACAGCTGGGATTGTAAATAACTTTAATGTCTCACAATTAAAACAACGGATTATGATGATGAATAAAACGAAATCACCTACATTGAAATTGATGAAGTATCTGCTGATACTTCCTTTGGCTTTTATACTGATTTTGGCCAATAGTTGTGTGAATCAGGATAAGAAAGAGGGGAGAGATGTGGCAACGGAAAGTAGTGCAGCTGTTCCGGGATCTGCGGATACACTTGATATCATTCCTGAAAAGGTAGATATAATAGAGGATAATAGCGAAGTCTTTGTGGTTGTGGAGGAACAGCCTGAATTTCCCGGGGGACAGGCAGCCATGATGCGATTCTTATCAGACAATATAAAATATCCGGTGGAGGCGCAAAAGAATGGTATAGATGGACGTGTAATTGTCAATTTTGTAGTTGAAAAAGATGGACGACTCAATGATTTTAATATTGTCCGTGGTGTTGATCCTTTATTGGATGCTGAAGCGTTAAGGATATTGGAAAGTATGCCGAACTGGACTCCCGGCAAACAAAGGGGGGAAGAGGTTAGAGTACGGTTTACGCTGCCGGTGGTCTTCAGATTAGAGAAGGGCTCCCCTGTGGCCGGGTCTTCGGCTCCCGTTAACCCTAGTGCTTCTAATGAAGTTTTTGTGGTAGTGGAGGAACAACCCGAATTTCCCGGAGGGAATGCAGCTATGATGAAATTCCTGAGTGACAATATTAAATATCCGACAGTAGCACAGGAGAATGGAATTCAGGGACGTGTGATCGTGAATTTTGTAGTAGAAAAAGATGGTGCCCTGAGTGATGTGCAGGTGGTCCGGAGCCAGGATGCTGCACTGGATAAAGAAGCTGTCAGGGTGATAGAGTCCATGCCCAGATGGAAACCGGGTACCCAAAGAGGTGAGGCTGTGAGAGTGCGTTATACCCTGCCGGTTGTCTTCAGGCTTCAAAACTGATCCAATCTTCTTGTTAATCATTTTTCGATATGGGCAGGGGAGAAGTTTACTTGGACTCTGCCCATATCGAAAAATGATTGTTATTTGGTAACGATAATCTAAAAACTACCTAAAAACTACATGATGCTTAGATCTATATTTCTCAGTTTGACACTCCTATTCCCGGTATACCTGTCTTCGCAGTCCAATGATAATAATGTGCAGGAAGCCTTACAAAATTTTCAATACAGAAAGGTATTGGAGTTGTTGGATGGAGCTCCCTCTACCCGGGAAAATCTATTATTAAAAATCCATTGTTATGAGAAGTTGTATAATTATACAGCAGCACTGAATATATACACACAACTGTTGGATGAGTATCCGGATGATGTCAATCTGGTAATTTTGATGGCGGAATGTGCATCACAAGCGGGGAATTCGCCGCTGTCGTTGCAATGTTGGATAATAGCCGACAGCTTATCGCCGGGTAACCAATTTATTCAGACTCAAAATGCAATGGCATTCTATAGGAACAATAATTGGGAGCGAGCTATAGCACAGGCGAAAACAGTCTTTGAAACAGATTCCGTACCCCTGCTGCTTCGTATGGTAGGAGATGCGTATCTATACAGCAATCAGGGAGATTCTGCCATCTGGTACTATTCCAAGGCTATTGATAAGAATCCGGCAGATTATTTGGCTGTCAATAAGCTGGGGAATATCTATCTGGGTGTAAAATTTTATGATGCTGTCATCGATCTGACGCAGACATATCTTGAAAATATTAATCCCGCACAGCAACTAATCGGTCAATTGAACGGGATGGCTCATTATTCGGCAGGCAATTATAAGGAAGCGACCGAACGGTTAAAAGATAATATAATTCTGGGTGACAGTTCGTATACAACCTGTTACTATCTCGGTATGAGCCTATATGCCTCCCAATTGTATTATGAGGCTGTTACCTGGTTGGAAAAAGCATATAATCAGAATAATAGCGATACCAATATCTATCTGCTTTATTATTATGGAACAGCCCTGTCCTGGACATACAACCGGAAGAGAGGGATAGAGGTGCTGGCGGAAGGAGTGGCGATAATCGAGAAAATGAATGAGATGTTGTTTGATTTCGATCGTTCCTTTGGTGATGCCTATATGCGGTCGGGAAGTTTTGCCAAGGCCGTGGAGTATTACAGTTCGGCATATAAGCGCGATTCCCGGGTCCACTCACTACTTTACAATATTGGTTACTGTTATGATTTAAACAAGGATTATAAGAATGCGATCAACTACTTTGAACGTTTTCTAAAGACGGCTCCCGAGGGGTGGAATGCGGATATGGAGGATCTGGTAGATGGTGAAGCCGGAAAACCTGGCACCACTGATCGGCTTTACAGATATGTTGCCTTACGCCTTGAAAAATTAAGGGAGGAACTGTTCTTCCAGAATAATAAATAATACTTGTTTGCGCTTGAATAACCATCGAATAACAGTTGAACAACTACCAAATAACAATTGAATATCAATTGAATATATCATCAATGCCTTCACTTTCTATCACCGGATCATTGTTCCGGTAAAAGTCGGGTGAATATCGCTGCATATCGTGACAGGGATCAAAACCGGCCGGGATATCAAAGACTCCGTTGTCGGTGTAATTCAACTCCTTATCGGCATAGACCTTCTGATAGAAGATGCCGTGAATAGGTAGTGCCATACTGGCTCCCTGCCCATAAGCCATCTGGTCGAAATGGATAGTGGGTTCATCTCCTCCTACCCAGCAACCGGCTACCAGGTTGGGAGTAAAGGACATGAACCAGCCGTCGGAGTTGTTATTGGTAGTACCGGTCTTGGCACCCATCTGTCCTTTCAGGTTATAGACCCGGCGTAACCGGCCACCTGTTCCACCGTCCACGACTCCTTTCAACATGTCGAGCATTTTGTAAGAAGTTGATTCGCTAAAGATCTCTTTCATACGTGGAACGAACGTCGCCACCTCATTCCCGTAAGAATCTTCAATTCGGGTCACTAACATCGGTTCCACACGGATACCTCTGTTAATAAAGGCGGAATAGGCACCTACCATTTCATATACGGAAGCGTCATTGGGACCCAATGCCAATGATACTACCGGGGGAGCGGGTGTCTTTAGCCCGAACGATTGGAGCATCCTGGCAAACGCATAGGGTGAGAACTGGCTCATCAGCCAGGCGGTGACCCAGTTGTCGGAGTTCTGCAACCCCCATTTTATACTCACAAACTCTCCGCTTGCCGGACGTGTATTTCTCGGATCCCATGGCTTGCCGTTTTCATCCATCAATCTTACCGGACCATGGATCATACCGTCGCAGGGACTCATTCCTTCCTCCATTGCCAATGTGTAGAGATAGGGTTTGATGGTGGATCCGATCTGACGTTTACCGGTGGCACTATCGTACTTGAAGAACTTGAAATCAGGGCCTCCTACATAGGCTTTCACATGTCCGGTTAGAGGATCCATCGCCATGAAACCGGTACGAAGGAAATTTTTGTGATAACGGATGGAATCCCAGGGTGTCATTAGCGTATCTACCTCCCGATGTTCCCAGGAGAATACTTTCATCTCCACCGGTTTTTCCTTGAAATTCCGGATGATTTCCTCTTCAGTGAGTCCACCTTGTTTGAGGACACGATATCGTTCACTCTGCCTCATAGCTGTCATCATCAGATTATCTACTCTATCACTTACTTCACGGGAGTAGGGAGCATATACTTTTCCTCTTTTTTCACGGAAAAACTGATTCTGGAGATAGCCCCCCAAATGTTCCTTTACGGCTGCCTCTGCATAGCGTTGCATACGTGAGTCGATAGTGGTGTAAATTTTTAATCCGTCAGTGTAAATATTATAGTTGGAACCGTCGGTTTTTTTATTTTTGTTACACCACCCGAAGAGCGGATCTTCTTCCCATGAAAGAGAGTCTTCTTTAAATTGTTGACCTTCCCACGATGCATAATTTTTCCTTTCCGGTTTTTTAGCCCTCATTATCTTTGACAGATGCTGACTGAAATATGGAGCGAGAATATCAACATGGTCGGAACGGTTGAAATCGATTTCGAGAGGAAGCTGTTTCAATGAATCGGCTTCCTGTTTGCTGAGGTGGCCGGCTTTCTGCATCTGCGTGATTACCACATTCCGGCGGTCTCTGGTTACTTCCGGACGGCGTCGGGGATTGTAGAGGGAAGAGTTTTTAAGCATGCCTATCAGCACGGCTGCCTCTTCGATATTCAACTCTTTTGGTGTTTTGTTGAAATAGGTGCGGGCGGCAGACTCAATTCCCACAGCATTATAATTGAAATCGTACTTGTTCAGATAGAGGTTGATAATTTCATCTTTCGAGTAAAAACGCTCCAGCTTGGCGGCAATAACCCATTCAACCGGTTTTTGGAAAACACGCTCTATTTTGTTATTCGCCCTGGGGGAATAGAGTAGTTTTGCCAACTGTTGTGTGATGGTACTTCCACCGCCACTTTCTTCCCTGCTTAGTATGAGTGTTTTAAAAATAACCCTACCCAATCCTATTATATCAATACCGGAATGGGAATAATAGCGTATATCTTCTGTAGCGATCAATGCATTGATAAGATGGGGTGAGAGCTCAGAGTAATCTACTAATATACGGTTATCATCACTTAGAGAGTAAGTGAAAAGCAGTTCATTGTCCGTTGAAATTACCTGTGAGGCATATTTATCTATCGGATTCTCCAACTGTTCAATTTTTGGAATATAGCCTATGAGGCCGGCAGAAACAAGTAGGAAAAAAAGGATGGCACCTCCCGCTGTGAGGCCGAAGAGACCCCACATCACTTTGATGAAACCATTCCTTTCTGATTTACCCTTTGTCTTTTGGCTTTTACTCTGGCCCTTTGTTTGTGTACCCATACCTTACTTATTCCCCCAATAGTTTATTAATGCAGAAAGATTGCGACAAAAGTAATGAAAGTTGAGTGGCAAGTCGAAAATAGATTTTCAGACTTGCCCAAAACGCATCTTACTTTCTGCAAAAGTACATAAAACCAATGTAAACAAGAAGGGAGATCTATTAAAAATAGTTTCACAGGTCTTCCAAAATAATACAGAGCCATCAGAACCGGAAGGTAAACCCGCCTGATGCATTGATCCCCTGTGCCGGATAGCCGTACCAGATATCATATTTTTGAGATAAAAGGTTGTTTGCCCTGAGATGGATGGAGAAGGCGTTGTTGATCTGGTAAAGTGCGCCGGCATTGAGATCGTTGATATTGTCCATTTGCGTGTTCGCCCCATCGTAATAGGACCAGCGATCTCCAGCAAAGTAGTAATTAGCCGTAAGTTTCAGGAAATCGGTAAGAGTGAATGCGGCACGAATGTCCACTTCAAAACCCGGTTTGTTGTAGGCTTTGGGATCATTGATCTCCGCTTCATCAAGGGTGACACGATCCAGGCTGTAGAAATTCTTCTTCAATCGCACCGATACATCGAGCGGAGCCCAGATATTGGTTTGGATCATTCCTCCGATATGCGCATGAGACAAGTCACCATAAACAGGGTTGAGTACCTCTTTATGAGCATCCGATTCCCCTCCTTCAACCACATCATATCCATCCAATATCAGAAAATGTTCATCCTCGGTTTTTTTGAATCCACCGAAGATGTCGAACCGGAATCCACTGACTTCACCGATTTTTGCACCGGCATCTAAATCAATAATGGAATAGGAAGGTTTTACTGTGCCATAAGGACGAATATATCGAGATTCCTGCATCATTTCGAGAAAGGTATTATTGCTGAATCCGCCGTGAACATTTGCATAAAGTGATGAATGTTCAGTCACCGCCCATTGTAGTTTCACGTTGGGGGCAACGCGTGCTCTTGTGCCGGCGGCAGTCTGGAAAAGTACATCGGCGCCTAACCTGGCATAACTGTTGGGAGTCCCAAAGGTTATATAAGGTGAGGCACTCATCAGGTAATAGTTGTCGAGATCACCATTATAGAAGGTGGTGAAGATCTTTCCGTCAATACCCAATTTACTTTCTGCATCGCCGAAAGGTTTATCAAATCCTACCATAGCATTCACCTCATTCCCCTTTATTCCTTCTGAATTGAGGAGTTCCCCGAATTCTGTGGAGAAGTTGCGGAAATTAATATATCCTCTATAATTCAGCAGTTCCGATTCGTGTGAGGCAATGCTGATTTTTGTATCCAACACTCCCAAACGCTGGTTTTCATCTTCATATAAAGCCGGATGGCCGAATCTGTTCCCATAATAATTGAAGAGTGAGTGAAGGTAGGAGAGGTCAATGTTGAATGTGAGCGCTTCGGCCTGGTGACGGTATCCTAAACGTCCTTCATTATCCATGAAATAGGCTTTGTTGGTCTTTGCATCAACATTTTGTATATATTTTATATCACCATTTGTGGAATTGTGCAGAAATGAGAATGTGAGGTTGTTTTTTTCGTTTTCCACCAGACGATAACCAAAAGCGCCATCCATGTTGGCATAATTACCTGCACTGAATGAAAGAAATCCCTTTTTTGTGCTGAAAGGGATATCAGTCATGATATTTCCCGGGCGGGGTAGTGCTATTTCCAATGGGGGAGTCGTACGTCCGGCCCAGGAGGAGTAGTTTGTGTTGGCTTTCTGGACAACCGGCTCTCGCAGTGCCGGGAGTGAATTGATCTTGTCGGCATCAAGAAGGGTGGGGTTGAAGTCACGTTCCAGTTCCATTTGACGCCTTAACAGAGAGTCTGCAGTTTGAGCAAAACTTCCGGCGGATAACATCAATGCTGCTATAACTATATATATCTTCTTCATTTGTATGTTAATTTACTGATTTATTAATTTCACAATTTCACGACGTCGATTTTCAATTCATAATTTTAGAATCTTGAAATCCTGAAATCAAATTTTAATTGTTGAGTCTCTCATTGATCATTTGTTGGATATCGGCTTCGTCCCCTTTATAATTGGATTTCAGACTTTCTATATATTGTTTCGCCTGAAATTCGTCTCCTTTGGCAAGATAGGTGTCCGATAGCACTATAAGTGCACGGGCCATCCAGTATTGGTGAGGCGTACCTTTTTGCATGAACTCCTTGACTTGCGATTCGGCGCGATCATATGATTTCCACCGATAATAAGTATCCGCAAGGATGAACTGCGCTTCCGCTCCATAAACACTGCGGGTATCGTTGGCTACAAATTGAAAATCAGCCATCGCATTGTCTGTTTCATTCGTTTGCTGGTATGCCTTTCCACGTAAATATCTGGCTTCAGTCACTGTTTCGGGTGAAAGATTACTGTTGGAAAGTAGTTCGGTTGCAGCACGTGCTGCTTCATGATAACCTCCTAATTTTGACTGGGTGCGTACAACTCCCATTTGTCCCAACTGCTTGTTGGTGGCGTTTCGGGCTGAATTGGCCAGCCTGGAATAGTCGGCAAGCGCCTGACGGAAGTTGCCCTTTCCGTATTCCGTTTGTGCCGTATAGATAAGTGCGTTGTCAAGGAATTTTATATTGCCGGCATCAATTACTTTCCGAAAATGGGATAGTGCCAAATCCTGGTTCTTCCTTTCATCGGCAATCACTCCGAGATAGTAATGGGCATCACTGCTATATGCACCGTTGGGATAAGATTGGATATACTTTGTCATGGCTGATTCAGCATCTGCGCGATTACCACGCATATACACACTTTCAGCTGCCAGATAGGTGAGCGAGTCCTGTCTCGACGGTGTAATCCGCATTCCGCCCGGTAATGAATTGGCGTATTTCACATAATTGTCGATATCGTTCATATCACGATATACTGTCTCCAGGGAAATCAGCGCATTACGGGCGTCGTCCGAACCGGGGAAGTTGGAGATCACATTTTTGTAGGCAGTAATACTTTGTTGATAATTACCCGTATTGTAATACAATTGTCCTAACTGAACGCCCCCCTGGCTGGCAAGGGGACTTTTTGGAAAATCATTTACGAGCCGTTGTAGTACGGCAATGGCTTCGCTTTCCCTGTTGAGCATGGTGAGTGCCCGGCTTTTTTCATACAAGGCATCGTCAAAGTATTGGGAATTAGGGTGATTGCGCATCAGGTTGTCCAATGCGGTGATCTTTCCCTGATAGTTACGTTGTAATCCCATCACAAATGCCCGGTGGTAGGCGGCGTAATCGGCGGAAGAAGGGTTGATATCCGCTGCCTGTGCATAGAAACGTTCCGCTTCGTTAAAATTACGGTTAAAATAGTAGCTATCACCTATACGGTTGAGTGCATCGGCATATTCAGGCCGGTTCCTTGTTTTCTCTGCCGAAATGTATTGCTGAAAAGCATTGACCGCCTGATTGTACTGTTGTTGCTTGAAGAGTGCGTATCCCAGGTTGTACCATCCGAGGGAGTAATTTTCGTCTGTAGAGGTGGCGTTTTGGGTGAATTGCCTGAAATCGCTGGCAGCATTGCTGTAGTTACCCATCCTATAATATGTCTCGCCTCGCCAGAAATAAGCATTATTACGGGCTTTGGTATCCTGATTTCCCAGGCTGATGCTGTTGTTGAAATGCTGTGTGGCTTCATTCATGTTGCCATTGATAAAGGCCTGTGCTCCCAGTTGGAAGAGTACCATCTGTTTGGCTTCGAGTATCCTGCGTCCCGGGTTGCTGATCCGGTTGATAGCATTCAGGGCAGCATTATAATCTTTGGTCGTAAGGAAAGTCTCGGCCAGAATATCGTTTACCTGATTTTTATGAGGTGAATTAGGGAATTCTTTGAGAAAATTCTCAAACAGGGTGATGGACTCACTGAAGACTGAGAAGTTGGTTTCGTGGGCCAGCAATGCGTAGTTAAACATAGCCGTTTCACGTACCTGAGGATTGAAATTATTCCGCGAAGCCGCTTCGAAAGCCATTTGGGCTGATTGTTTCTGGTTCAACCGTAAATAGGTTTGCCCCAATTGCAGTTGTGCATTTTGAGTGAGTTCATCCGGTTCTCCTACCGCCTGCTGGAACATCTGCACAGCCTTGCTATAATTGCCGGTTTCGAAATAGGATAATCCAAGGAAATATGCATCACCCCTGAGTGGCCTGTCCACGCCTGAAAGATATCTCTCGTAATAGGATACCGCCCTGGAGGCTTGTCCCAGCCTGTAATAACTGTTACCGAGAACTCTGTATGCTTCGGTAAGGTGTTCGCTTGCCGGATATCTCTGCACGAACGCTTCCGACAAGCTGACCGCTTCTTCTATTTTACCGTCGAAAAAAGTTGCCTGGGCTGTATAGAAAGTAACTTCCTCACTGTATTCAGGATGATTTTGCAATCGTTCAAAACGACGCAATGCTTCCGCATAATTTCCACTGGAGTATTCGATATATCCAAGATAAAAGGCGGCTGCATCCCGATATTTGTTACTGTTTTGAGAGAGTAACCCAAATAGGCGGGTAGCTTCCTCTTTGTTTCCTAATTGTAATTGGGTGTAAGCTGACCGGAAACTGTAATCTTCCTGTTCCGAAAGGGTGAGGTAATCGAGATCCGCCTGATTGAATCGTTCTCCGGCAGCCTGCCACTCTTTCTTATCGAAATGATACGAGCCGATCAGGAAATTGACTTGGTCGCGGTGGATGGTTTCAGGATGTGCGTCGAGAAATGCTTCCATTATATATCCACTGTTATCACTGCCTCTATAGAATGAAGAGACAGCCATCATATAGGCTGCTTCCTCACTCAAATAAGTATCGTCGCTCCCGGCAACGAACTTTTTCAGTAATTGCTCCGCACCTTCCCAATTTCCCCCAAGAAACATCTCTTTTCCCCGATTGAACAACTGTTCCGGCTGAGTGTAGTATATTGTCTTTTGCGCAATGGAAATCTGTGCTATAAAAGCAAGGGTAAACAGTAAGATTATTTTTTTCATATTTTAGATTATTTATTCTCACTTAATAATTTTTCAACTCCTTTACGAATAGAGACTAATCCAAAATCAGATGGATTAATTTTATCGTAAGAAATAAAAAGCAATTCCGAGACATCGTCTTGAGCTGTTAAATGATTGAAATCATTTACTCTACACTTGAAGAAGATATCTACAGTATGCACTTCAAACCCCGAATATAGATAAATATTTGGAATAGAGAACAGATATTGTGATGAATTTATCGATAGGCCTGTTTCTTCCCCAATCTCGCGGGTGACAGCCTCTTCCGCCGTTTCGTACATATCAATGAAACCACCCGGAAGATCCAGGGTGCCCTGTGCAGGATCTTTTGCCCTGCGGGCCACCAGTACTTCACCTTTATTGTTCTCAATTACCGCCACCACGGCGGCCGATGAGTTGAAATAATAGATAAATCCGCAGCCGGAACACTTCTTCGACTTTTCATTATATTCGGTAAAGCGGTTTGAACCGCACTTCGGACAAAAATGAAATTGATGTAGAGGATGTTTCATTGATTTGTTGATGTGTTTAACTGTTGAATTGTTTAACTGTTTAACTGTTGAATTGAAAAGGTAAAACCTAAGATTTGACAATTCAACGATTTAACGATTCAACAATTAGTAAATTACTTCCGGCTTACTTCCACTATTTGAGTCCTGGGTTGTTCCCGGTTTCGTTTGTCGACTGCTGCAATCAAGTTATCAGCCAGTGTGGAGAAAGCCATGCCGGTGATACTGTTTTGCTGCAATGCTACCGGTTGGCCGTCATCTCCACCTTCACGAATGCTCTGGACAATTGGTATCTGTCCCAATAGAACGTAACCCTGCTCTTCCGCCAATCGTTTACAACCCTCTTTCCCGAAGATATAATACTTATTCTCCGGCAGTTCCGCAGGTGTGAACCATGCCATATTTTCCACTAAACCCAGAATAGGTACATTCACCTTATCTCCTGTAAACATGCTGATCCCCTTACGCGCGTCTGCCAGTGCCACCTCCTGGGGAGTACTTACGATCACTGCACCGGTAATGGGAAGTGTCTGTACCAGGGTCAGGTGGATATCGCTTGTCCCCGGCGGAAAATCAATCAGGAAATAATCCAGCTCTCCCCAATCGGCATCCCCGATCAGTTGTTTCAATGCATTGCCTGCCATTGCTCCACGCCAGACCACAGCATCTTCTTTCTTGACAAAGAACCCTATGGAAAGCATTTTTATTCCATAGTTTTCGATCGGAACAATGAGGTCACGGCCATCTTTTTTCTCCAAAGCCGGCCCTTCATCTTCCACCCCGAGCATTTTAGGGACTGACGGGCCGAAGATATCGGCATCGAGCAATCCTACCTTATATCCTTTTTGTGCCAAGGCCACCGCGAGATTGGTGCATACGGTGCTTTTGCCTACTCCGCCTTTCCCCGAAGCCACTGCAATAATATTTTTTACTCCCGGCAGTAGTTCAGGGAGTTCTGGACGAGGAGGTTGTTTTGACTTGACAGAGATATTACCCTGTATCTCGATATTTTTGTCGGCATACATCAGGATAGCCTGCTCTGCCATTTTCACGACCGATTTAATAAACGGATCATTTACTTTTTCAGTGATGAGCGAGAAGCTCACTTTCATACCTTCGATTCGGATGTTGTCGGCTACCATGCCGGCAGAAACAATGTCTTGCCCCGTTCCCGGGTAGCGCACATTCTTGAGTGCGTCGATGATTAATTGTGGATATATAGCCATAATATTGATTTTTATCACATCTATATGCGGGCATCGCGACCAAAGCTGCGATACTCGTCTTTTTCTATTTCTACGTTCGGCTCTGTCCAATTGTGATTTTTCGGGCAGAGAAAGCGGATATATTTGATGTTTAAACCACGTGAGAGCCACTGTTGTTCATAGAACGTGCGGATTTCGAGGATATCCCCATTCAATCCGGAGTTGTAGAGATCTTCTGTATCAAAGAAGGTTTCAAGCCGGTTTTCCGCTATCATTACTTTGGAGTATCTGTACAGGAAATTACTATCCGTCTTCAGATGGATGATACCCCCCTCTTTCAGCATCCGGCTGTACTGCTCCATAAACCGGGTAGATGTGAGCCGTTTGTTGGTTTTCTTCATCTGGGGATCAGGAAAAGTAATCCATATCTCTGATACTTCATCCTGAGCAAAGAAGTGGTTGATAAGTTCGATACGTGTCCGGAGAAAAGCTGCATTTGTCAAACCTTCTTCCAGCGCCTGGGAGGCACCGGTCCACATTCGTGCACCTTTGATATCGATCCCGATAAAGTTCTTCTCTGGAAATTTACGTGCCAGTCCGACTGTATATTCTCCTTTACCGCAACCCAGTTCAAGTACGACAGGATTGGTGTTGCCAAAATAAGTATGCCATTTTCCTTTGAAAGGAAACCCTTCTTCCTTTAACGTATCGAAGGTATATTGAAACACGTTCTCGTAAGTGGCCATATCGGCAAATTTGGCCAGTTTATTCTTTGCCATCTCAATAGTAGATCAGAAATTCATCACAAAAATAGACATTTAACCGTTAACATCCGAATGTTTTTTGAATTGCAATAGTGCATAAAGTGTCTGGGTGGTTAGGAGGATGAGTGGTTAGGAGGATGAGTGGTTAGGAGGAAAGGTGTCTTGAGCGGAAGAGTGTCCCAAATTTTGAAATCTTGAATTACAAATCGACGCAGTCAAATCCTAAATTCTGAATCTAAAATCCTAAATTAAATAGTATCAATATTCCAAATTATTCTATACCTTTGTCAGATTGAATTCCTAAATAAACCTTATAAATATGAGAGTGAATGACATTATGACACAACTCGAGGCAAAACACCCGGGTGAGTCTGAGTATCTTCAAGCCGTAAGAGAAGTGTTGGTATCGATTGAAGACGTATACAACCAACATCCTGAGTTTGAAAAGGCGGGCATTATCGAACGGATAGTGGAACCCGACCGTGTGTTTACTTTCCGTGTCCCATGGGTGGACGACAATGGGAAAGTACATGTGAATATCGGTTACCGGGTACAATTTAATGGAGCAATAGGCCCTTACAAAGGGGGGATTAGGTTCCATTCCTCGGTCACCTTGTCTTCCCTGAAATTTCTGGGATTTGAGCAGACTTTTAAAAACGCGTTGACTACTCTTCCGATGGGAGGTGGTAAAGGAGGATCTGATTTCTCTCCCAAAGGCCGTTCCCAGGCGGAGATCATGCGTTTCTGCCAGGCCTTTGTGATGGAGTTGTGGCGGAATATCGGTCCCGATACCGATGTGCCGGCCGGAGATATTGGCGTTGGTGGACGCGAAGTGGGCTATATGTTCGGTATGTACAAGAAGTTGGCCCGCGAACATACGGGAACCTTTACAGGAAAGGGAATGTCATTCGGAGGCTCGAGACTTCGCCCGGAAGCTACCGGATTTGGAGCACTCTATTTTGTGCAGAAGATGTGCGAGGCACACAATATCGATCTCAAAGGAAAGACCGTAGCTGTTTCCGGTTTTGGAAACGTGGCATGGGGTGCAACCATAAAAGCTACTGAGTTGGGCGCCAAAGTGGTGGCGATCTCAGGCCCCGATGGTTATATCTATGATCCGGATGGTGTGAATACTCCTGAAAAGATCGACTATATGCTTGAATTGCGTAACTCCGGAAATGATGTGGTAGCACCTTATGCCGAGGAATTCCCGAGGGCAACCTTCTATCCCGGAAGGAAACCATGGGAACTCAAAGTCGATATCGCTTTGCCTTGTGCTATTCAGAACGAATTGAACCTGGAAGATGCCAAGCGCTTGAAAGAGAACGGAGTATTGCTCGTCGCAGAGGTCTCTAATATGGGTTGTACGGCCGAAGCGGTAGATTTCTTCCTGGAGAATGAAATACTCTTTGCTCCCGGAAAAGCGGCCAATGCGGGTGGTGTGGCTTGTTCGGGACTGGAAATGACACAGAACGCCATGCATATTTCCTGGAGCAACGAAGAGGTTGACAAGTGGTTGCACCAGATTATGAGTGATATTCATGAACAATGTGTGGTGCATGGTAAAAACGGGCAATATATCAACTACGTAAAAGGAGCCAATATCGCCGGTTTCATGAAAGTGGCCGATGCTATGATGGCCCAAGGGGTAATATAAATAAAAAACATGGGGCGCATTCCGTATTCCGGCGTGCTGCCCCATGTCCGATTGTTAACCAATCTCTCTACTTCTTAACTTGACTTCGTCCATTTTCTGTCGTCACTTGGTAAATTACAAACAAGTTTGCATTTGCTCTCGTTCCTAAGAAACTTCTTGACTTCTTCACTTTTTCAACATCACTTCTCTTCTACTGTTAATACCGCATTATTTATCCCTCCGGATACATCTACAGTAAATACATAAGTTTTACCAACCGTCAATGTTTTGCCCTCGATAATACCCAGGTTGCCGTTATCCCGGCCATTGGTCCCGTTACCGACAAATACGATGTCGCTTTCGCTGGTAAGCGATTGACTTCCAAATTCTCCTCCCCAGTCTTTCTGGTGGAAGAATTTGAAGTTTATAGCATCCACACTTACGGTTTCACCCCCAACTACGGTCACCTGATACTTTTTATCGCCTACAGGAGCCATACACAATGCCTTTGGTGGGTTCCAGCCTACATGATTGGTTGTGTATGAAGGCTTACCAATGTTATCACCGATAATCCAGATCGCACCGGTTCCGTCTGGCTGAAGTGTGGCTAAGTTGCTGCCAATAAGCGCTTCCACTTTCAGGTAGTTGAGCGGAAGATTGGCCGTTACACGGTATTTTCCGCTGATCGGTACGAAAGTCATCTTGTCTTCCCCTTCCGCGAAGAAATCCGGATCTGCCCACCAACCTGTCAGTCCTTCAAAAGTGATTTCCTCTCCCTGGACCAGGTCAATATCCAACTGGTAATTGTCTTTGTCGAGCATATTCATCTTTTGACCGTTAAGCACAACTTCGAAGAACGGTGACGCATCAAACGTCCTGGTATTGAAAGTTACGGAATAAGTGCCGCCGGACGGACTTGCAAATGGAATGTCTGTAGAAATGCCTTCGGCAACTCCTCCTTCGCCTTCGTTCCATCCAAAAAGGATTTCACGTCCCTTGTCATCTACTATCGGTGTTTTTATGTAAGCCGGTAATTCGGTAGATGGAAAAGCAGATGAGACCGTATATTCATTAGGCTGACCGGTCGGAAGCATGGGATAAGATGCATCGGCGGTTACCAGGATGAGGTAGGGGTAGGGAGCGCGGGTAACCGGCACATCGAATGTCTGGGTCGCTTTCTTCATCGTGGTATTCACCAAAATAAATTCCAATGTAGCAGTTCCGTCGGGAATATTTTTCCCGTAAGGGACTTCTATACTTCCTGCATATTGACCGTTCTCTTTCGTACGTATGGTTGTTTTAGACACTTCCTCTTCTCCGAAATACAATATGGCTGTCAACGTAGATAAGGGTACATTGTCATTGACCGTCACTTCGAACGGCAGGACATCTCCAAAATGCACATCGGCAAATTGATTTTCTATCTGCATAGTGGGATTCCCTTCCTGTTGGGGTTCTACTACCTCATTGGAGCATGAGGCCAGTGTAAGGGAAACAATGAATGCAAACATCCAATATTTTATTTTTTTCATGTTCATACTTGTTATTTATTATTTTTTCCATCGATAAGAGATAACTGATTTGGCCGGTACTTCATAGGCGAAGTGATGAGACCCGTCGTCGAGTGTAATCATCCTGTTTGCCGAAGTACTATTGAGCAACACTACGGCGTATGTGCCGTCGGGGTTTTCAAATGCAGAATAGTAGAAACCGGATTCCGAAAAACCCGATGTACCGATACGTACAGCCCCAGGCTTTACCACCGATGAAAGGTGTCCGACTATATAGTAATGTGAATTACGGGTGATGGTTGAATAGTTGGAACGGTCTATATCGACAGCACCGTAACAGGTTTGGCAACCACCATCGCGATTGGGGCCGCGATCGGTATCGAGCATCAGATTCCACACGATGACACCCTTGCACCAGTTGTTTACAGTACCCAGTGCCACTTCCCTCATATCATCGATCAGTCGGACTTCCAGATTACGGCCGTCGTTCCATGTGCCGATGGATGTTTCGGTAAATACCAGTTCCTTGTCCGGCCGTGACTGATGGATAAAGTTCAGCTCCTCCTTATTCCCTCCATAATTATGATAGGCCGCACCGGTAATAAATTCAGCCGCTGCCGCATCTTCATATATCTTCAGCGGATATTGTCCCTGATCGGCATTCTCCGGCTTATTGCGGTCGTAATCATAATTATGGTCATAGATATATATCCTGGTGTTTAACCCTGCAGTTTCCATTTTAGGACCTAACGCGGTTTTTACAAAATCACGCTGTTCCTGCCACGTCATATACAGCGAAGCGGAATTCCCCCTGTTGAGCGGTTCATTCTGCGGTGTTACCGAATAGATTTTTATTCCCTGTGCCTCGAAAGCCTGGATCCACTTTACAAAATAATCGGCATAATCAGCATAATATGCCGGGTTGAGCTGACCGCTGGTCCACGAGTTGAACGGTTGCAGGTCGGTGAGATTATTTACTTTCATCCACCGGGGAGGAGTCCACGGTGAACCCATGATCTTTATATCGGGATTGATAGCCAGGATCTCTTTCAGGATAGGAATCACATAATCCGTCTCTTCAGAGGTTAGGGCAAAATTCTCCAACCCGGGCGTGTCACAACAGGTGTATTCACTCAACGAGAAATCGGAACAGCCGATAGATATCCTGATATAACTTTGTCCCATACCTTCTGTTGTAGAGAATGTTTCCTTCAGGAATTTGGTGCGGTTCTCCTGCGTCATTTGCATCAGGTTATAACAGGTAGATCCTGTTACGGCGGCCCCGAAACCGTCCATGGTCTGGTAACGCGTACCGGGCTCCAGCTTGAGGGTTGTCGGCGACATATTGTCCTTTGTGCTGAAATCGACCGTCTGTTTTTTGAAATCCTGGGAACGGGTGTTGGTGGTGATATACATCGTTACATCGCCTGCTACCGGTGGTTCCGGCGGGGGAGTGGTACCCCCGTTATCTTCTTTTTCGACATCGCTGCAGTATGACAGGCAGCATAACGCCAGTATCAGTAGTGTTGTCATTTTTAAATTAAATATTAACTTCATACGATTATATTTTAGAAAGTGAAAAATTAAAAATGAAAAGTGAAAAATGAAATTTCATTCTTCGCATTATTCATAAAATTAATCACATTAGTCTCATTGGCATATTAACTACACTCCGTTCCGTTGAACGTTGTTTGATTAATTGGCACATTATTACAGTATTACCTTTTCAATATGTACTGTGTTGTCATTCAGGTTAATAGTGAACCTGTAGTTGGCGGATTCTATCACCGGATCATTCTCTCCGTTCGGGATATCCCAGTTATTGCTGCCGGAAATGATCTGTTCGCCGGTAAAAGTAAATCCACCTGCTTGCTTTTCATTCCCCCAACCGGTATTTTCAAACGGTTTGAAGCTTGCATAATGGTCGTGGTCACCCGGCGTATAGAACGTTCCCTGATACACGCCATCTTCGATCTGACGCAGTAACACATAGTTCATAACATGTCCGAATCCCCAATCGGTATGGGTTCTGCCTTTCCCCGGATATACCGAAGCAATTTGTTCGGAAGTGATATTTGTTGGATACCCCAATCCCCAGCCGCAAGCCAGAAGATAATCAGGATACGAAGGATTCTCTACACCCACGAAAGTGTTCTTACGGACAGGATTATAATAAATGGTATATTCCCCTGTTTTTCCTAAGAAAGTAACCTTATCAGCAGCTGTACGTCCGAAGAAATCCGGATTAAATAGATTTCTTGTTTCAGCCAGTACTCCGAATACCGAATAGGTCTTACCATTCTCCAGTGTACGTTTAAGCACAAGGAAAGATTCGCCGTTGATATCCTGTGGGGTGAAAAGGCTTAATGCCAGGTCTTCCGCGCCGAGAGTACTTCCCGTTGTTGCTACGGAAAATCCATAATGGTCGAAGATGAGTTCTTTTGTATAATCAGCCGATGGGGCATACACAAAAGCCGATTCGCCGGTCTCGTTGATCATCGCTATCCTTCCGTTCACATTTCCATATACATCTCCTGTATAATCAATCGTATTGTCGGCATTGAGTTTTTCCGCTATCCTGAACTGAAATGAACTGTCGAAAGTCAGTTCTCCGGCCTGGTATTTATTTTTATCTGAGGCCTGAGGCTCCAGAATGGCTATACCTCCATTGTCAGTAACCAGATAAAGTTGTTGGTAAACCGGACGGTTCCCGGTCAGACCCGTGACCTGAGTTGATGTGAATCCTTTCAAAATATTCCGTGCAACCAGGTTGACCTGTACTTCTGAATTATCGGCCTGATTATTCAGCAGCGGCACAAAGATTGCATGGGAGACTTCGTACGAGTCACCTCCTATGGGTATTTCCCCTGACGAAATGACCCGGTTTTCGGAAACTATTTCATAAACCAATGTGGTAAGGGTGGTAGCCGGATCGGTTATTTTTGCCGTAAGTGTAACAGAATCTCCGAACGTAAAAGAGGACGGACTCATACTTGTCGACTCAAATACCGGGGTTGATTCTTTGCGGGGACCGTATTCATCATCATTACACGATATAAGCAACAATGAAATTATTCCGGTCATGAATAATATTTTATGTATCAAGTTCATATGGCTGTTTTTTTTATTATTGTATGGAACAATTTTAGAACCAGGACTTTATAAGTGAAAAATTAAAAATGAATTTTCTTATTTCCACATTGGCTCATTCGTAAATTAGTCTTTATTTTTTGTTCTTGAGTCTTGACTCCTGGTCCTTGGCTCTTTGTTCTTATAATATCTAATATCCCGGATTCTGAACAAGGTTCGGATTCTGATCGATCACATCCTGCGGAATAGGCAAAATATATGACAGGCTTGTGTAAGGATACACCTGTGCCGGACGGCCTTCATCTTTTGCAAATACAGCATTCATCACCTCTTCCACTTTATCGAGACGAACCAGGTCGAACCAACGTTGTCCCTCCAGCGCCAGCTCGAGACGACGCTCTTTCAGATAAGCGGTGAGAATGGCTTCTTTGCTTGCCGACGCTGAAGCGGGTAAATTATTCAACCCCGCCCGCCGGCGTGTCTGATTGATGATCTGGGCTGCGCCGCTGTAATCGCCTTTTCCGATCAATGCCTCCGCTTTGAGCAGGAGAAGATCGGCATATCGCATTTTAATTATACTGTTATAAGCGCTACGGCATTTGTACATGAAGGCATAATTATTCATCGGATAATAGATGCTCCAATCGCACTGATAAAATACAACAGTCTGGTTATAGCGTTTATCACCCTGTTCGCTGTTAAAAGCCCTGATCAGGTCGCGGGATGGCGTGATCCATTTTGCCCAGGTGAACGCTTCCGTCCAGTTATTCAGTGGACGACCGAACATCCAGGTGACCCAACTGCCACTTCCCGTAAAAAATTGTGCTTCGAAGATGCTTTCCCTGGTGTTACGCGCTTTTGCATCTATTGCCATGTTTTGTTGTGACGGAGGAAGGTTCGGGTCTGCCAGCACCACTTCAAACAGATCACTGTAATCATCGACCAGCGCAAAACCGTCGGCTGCAAGCTGATCAACGTACTGTATGACCTTATCGTAATCACGTAACGGTTTTTCGGCATAGACCTTCGCCAGCAATGCACGGGCCACGGATTTCGAAAACTGTGTCTTATCAGCCGGATTATTATCGGGAGCATATTGCAATCCTTCCAACAGGTCTTCCTCAATCTGTTGATAGATCGTGAGGGCATCCGTTTGAGGCGGAAAATAAGCGGGATATACTTCGGCAATGGTTTCGGAAGTAATATCCCCCGCTATGGTAGTGATCAGAGGAACATTTCCCCATATTCTTACCATATCGAAATAAATCATGGCCCTCAGTATTTTGGCTTCAGCCTTGTATTGGATTCTTTCTGCTTCGGTCAACGCCGGATCGGGTACTTTGTCGATGTTGACGATCATCCTGTTTGCATGGGCTATGTTTGTCATATGGCCGTTCCAGTCGCGTCTCATGTTTGTGTTCGATCCTTCGATGGAGTTCACCTCAAACGGCGTTGTTTCGGCATTAGGCGCACCGGCATACGCATTATCGGAATGCGATTCGGCAAGCAGCAACATATCGAGGTACCAGTGTTCCTGCCCGTTTTTGAACAGGTTCAACAGCGTTTGCCTGTGGGACAGCAATGCCGCTTTGTCTTTAAATACGATCCTTACACTGTCGGTCTCCACACCTTCGGTTACATCCGAATAGATGCCTACCGGATCATAATCCAGCGAGCAGGAAGCCAGTAAACAAGCGAAAAGGATGGATAAAATATATTTTGTCTTCATTCTTTTATGATTTAAAATTCAAGATTCACTCCAAAAACAAATGTTTTACTATGGGGATAGGTCCCCCAGTCAATACCTTGTACGGCACCGTTATTGCCCCATTGATTCACTTCAGGGTCCATACCCTTGTATTTGGTGAGTGTCAGCAGGTTGTTGGCCGTCACATAAGGTTGGAGGCGTGAAATGCCGGCCCTTTCCAGGATACTCCCTTTAAAACTGTATGACAATGTGATATCTTTTACCCTGAGATAACTTCCATCTTCCACGAAGTAGGTCGAGGGTTGGAGGTTAAAGCGTGCCCTGGGCACGTCGGTAATCTGTCCCGGCGTACGCCATCGTCTCAATACCTCTACCGATTGGTTTTTTAAATCATGCATCCCTTGCGTATCACCTTTTGAAGCGTTAAAGATATCATTTCCCTGTGATCCCTGGATAAATATATTCAGCCTGAAACCTTTATAGGAGAAAGAATTGGTCAATCCGTAAGTGAATAACGGATTGGGATCCCCAATATAGGTTTGATCCGTAGCAGAGATTCTTCCGTCTTCATTTATATCGCGGTACATTAAGTCTCCGGTTTCAGGATCTACCCCGTCGCTGATATATCCCCAGAAACCTCCTAAGGGACGTCCCGGTTCGTTGCGTACGATGTATGTCTGATGAAAAGCGTCGGTGGTTTGGGCAGCTTTATAAATTTTCTGCAGTTCAAGACTTTTTAAGTTGTTCCTGTTAAATGAAATATTGAAATCGGTATCCCAGGTAAATGTTCCGGTCATATTACGCGAGTTCACAGAGAACTCAAAACCGCGGTTTGTCATTACACCTTCGTTCCTTACAATGGAGGTTATCTCTCCTCCTCCGGCCGGAACTTCAACATACATCAGCATATCGGTTGTATGCTTGTAATAGTAATCCATGCCGATGGTGAGCCGGTTTTTTAACAACGTTGCATCCAGACCGATATTGGTTTGTGATGTTGTTTCCCATGTAAGGTCAGCCGTACGCAGATTTTCCGGAATAATCCCCGGCACAGCATTTGCTTTGCCATCTTCAAACCAGGGCTCCCGGCGAATAATATACCGCTGCAGATAGGCGTAATCACCGACACCGGACTGGTTACCCGTTTGTCCCCAACCGCCCCTTATCTTCAGGTCATCAATCCAGCTAAGATCTTTCATGAAGTCTTCTGATGATAAGCGCCATGCACCGGAAAACGACGGGAAATATCCCCATCGGTGGTCGGGATGCAGTTTGGATGATCCGTCGCCGCGAATATTGAAAGTAAAGAGGTATTTACTGTCGTAATTATAGGAAACTCGTCCGAATCCCGACATAATAGCCCATTCAGATGCTTCCGATCTTGTACTGTTCCAGTCGATTTTATTCGCTGCATTGAGTGTATGGATATGACCATCCTTGAAATGGGATCCGCTGATATAACTTTTCGACCATTTGGAATCGGTCCATGATGTACCGGCCATACCCTCAAAATTGTGCTTTTCTGCGAAGGTTTTTTTATAGGTCAGTACATTATCGAATACCAGCAAGGTATTCATTGAACGGTTATCCCACGCATTTCCCCAATCATCCCTGCCCGGACCGTGTGAAGGAGGGGTGAATCCGGTTTCCTTACCATTGCGACGGTCCAATGTGAATGATGTTTTCAAAACCAGTTCCGGCATGAAAGTGATGGTTGTGTTACCGGAAGCGATCAAACGGTTTTCGTTATTCTTATTGTTTTTACCGTTTTCAATCTCTTCGATAGGATTGGCAATGTTCTGTCCGTAGAAAAGACGGTTATACAATCCGGTCTCCTCATTCCGGATGGTAGCGGCAGTAGGGAGATTTACCACAGCTAACACCACTCCTCCACGATTGGATCCTTGCCCGGTGGTAACGCCATTACTTGTGTTGTCGGAGTAAGATAAGTTTAATCCGAAACGTAGCCAATTGCGTACCTGGCTCTCCACATTGCTGCGTAGATTGAACCTGCGGAAAAATGCAGAACTCAATATGCCTTGTTCATCGAGGTATCCTCCTGATACGAAATAGCGCAACCTGTCGTTTCCATCGGATACCTGTAGTTGATAGTTCTGTGTGATTCCGGTGCCATACACCTCCTTGAACCAGTCTGTCTGGTCGGTGGTTCCCTCTGGGATGGTGCCGGGACGGATCTCATCGATCAATTCCTTGTATTGTGCGGCATTTAATGATTGAATGGGATTACTTACCCGGCTCATCCCATACTGTATATTTGCGGCAACCTTTGCCCCCGCTGTCGCCTGTTTGGTTGTGACCAGCACTACGCCATTCGCTGCACGCGAACCGTAAATGGCCGCCGACGAGGCATCTTTCAAAATCTGCATATCGGCAATATCCATAGGAGACAGGAAATTAAGATTGTCAACAGGCACACCGTCCACCACGTACAGTGGGTCATTGCTGCCGTTAAAGGAGGTTGTTCCGCGTACACGTATTACCATCTCTCCTCCGGGTGTACCGCTGGGACGATATACATTCACACCCGCCGCCTTGCCTTGTATGGCCTGGGCGGCAGAGGTGATCGGCCGTTCATCGAGGTCTTTCAGTGAGACCGAGGAGACGGCGGTCGTAATATCGCCTCTTCTTACCGTGCCGTAACCGATTACTACGACTTCCTCCAGTGTTTTCAAATCTTCCTGTAAAACAATATTGAAAGTGTTTCTTCCGGCGGTATTGATTTCCTGTGACAGATAACCTATATATGAAATATGAAGCACCGCGTTGTTTTCAACGTTCAGTGTGAAATTACCGTCGATATCCGTAACAGTCCCATTTGTAGTGCCTTTTTCCACTACATTGGCACCTATTACCGGATCGTTGTTCCCGTCAATAATTGTTCCGCTTACCTGTCTTTGACTGATTTGTCTTTCCGGGACAATCACTATGTAATTGTCTTTCAGTTGATATGAAAACCCCGTCCCCTTCAGTATCTGGGTCAGCACATCCTCTATTGGCTGATTGTTGATGTTTAAATCAAGACTCTTTTGATTCTTCAGCTGTGATTCATTGTAGGCTACGAACATTTTCGACTGTTTTTCAATTGCCTGTAACGCTTCTATAACCGAAATATTGTTTTGTTTTATGGTTATTAAGGCATTGTTCTGGGCAAACAAAAATGTCTGCGAAGCAATAAAACAGACGAAAAAGATAAAAAATCGGGTTTTTGCCTTTTTCATGTAAAAAAATTTCATAACTTTAGTATTTATTTCTTAGTGTTAGATTAGAAATTTGACTTATTCTTCAAGAGTATAACTCTAACGCTTATTTTGCCGGAATAGAGGTGCCACTTTATTCCGGTTTTTTTCTATTATGATGTATCCATATAAAGTAAATTAAAAATTAAAAATTAAAAGTGAAAAATTAAAAACTACAAATAGCTTATTACAAAGGTAATATGTAACATTTATCATCTTCTATGCGGTATCTTATGTGTCCCGATACTTCTGCAATGATATCCATCACTTCCTGCAATGAAGTTTTATCCTTGAAACGGAAGGTGTATTTGTCATCTTTTAAGGTATTCAGGGCATAAACGAATGAGTAGGGGTATTTTCGTTCCAGCACGGTGATGATCTCTCTCAGGCTTGTCGACTTAAATACAAGTTCACCTTTTTGCCATGCCGTTGCATCATATAGATCGGGATGGCTGATCGTTTCTTCTTTCGTTTGCCTGTTATACGTAAATTGCTCACTCGGTTTTAATATCAGGGCTGAAGCCAGGTTATTGAACCTGACCTCCACGCTTCCTGAAAGCAGAATAGCTGAAAGGGTCGAATCACCGGGATATGCCTTCATGTTGAATTCTGTTCCCAATGCCGTTACCTGAAAATCGTTGGATTTTACAATGAAAGGCTGTTTCTCATTTTTCGCTACTTTGAAATTTGCTTCCCCGAGCAGATAAACACTTCTGCTTTCCCCGGTGAACTGTTCCGGATAGAGCAAGGTAGTGGTGGAGTTCATTTGTACCTCAGTCCCGTCGGGTAAGGTCAGACGGGTCATTTCAGCGACCGGTACATACTGCTCTATAAGGTCGGCGTTCACCAGAGTTTTATTGGAAGGGAAATATAGTGCTGAAAGCAGGGCGATTAGCAGAACAGCAGCTGATACCTGCCAGAAACGGAGAAATCTGACATTGGTCCCGCGTTGGCGTTGTTTTATCTTTTTTAGGACATCATGTAATGATTGTTGAGTTTGAGTTGAAGTTTCTGCAGGAGTGCCTTCCTTCAAGTTATCCCACAAACCGTACAGCGCCTTTTCTTTTTCCACGGAGAATTTTTCTCCGATAAGCCACCGATAAAATTCATCTTGCGAAGAAGTTGAAACATCGGATTTTACAAATAATTCGATAATCTTGTTAAAATAGTTTTCCATCTCGTGTGTCCATCTAATAAAAGCGGTCTTTCTCAATAAGCCGGCTATATTTGGTTTGCCTATTATATATTAGATACAATCGAGACTGGAGTACTACTTAAAATTTTATGAAAAAAATTGCAATAAGAAAAAGTTTTTTGAGATCCTTTAAGACCAAATAGATGTGTTGTTCTACTGTTCGCACCGACAAATTCAATCTTTCTGCAATTTCGTTATTGCTCAAATTTTCAAAGCGACTCATCTCAAATATTTGCCTGCGCTTGTCGGGCAACTGTTCCAGTGATAATCTCAATAATAGCTGTAACTCTTGAACGTATATCTCATTAAGAGGGTCTTTAAATTCGGTTATCTCCTCCAAAGAATGCCGGTTCATCCGGGAGTTTATATATTTCGATTCTATATTTTTCCGTTTAATGCGATTAAAAACATGGTTCTTAACCATCGTATACAGATAGTTTCTCACAAGATTTCCTTCCCATAAATCAGGTTGTTCCCATAATTTTACAAAGATATCCTGTGCTATGTCCTCAGCTTCCTGTTCCGATTTAAGAAGAATGGCGGCAAACGTTCTGACTTTCGGAAAATACTGAATGAATATTTCTTCAAACTCCCTCCTGTATGATTCAGTATTCATGGAATATATTCAAATTTAGACTATTTTTTATGCTTGCTTGACAAAACCATTCGATTTCATCAGACATTTTGAGTCGCCTTTGCTCCTCGATTTCCAATTCTCGCAACAACATAATCCAAGTGAGCTTGTCTTCTGTTCGTATTGCTTAACGAAAATGTTCGATTTCATCAGACATTTTCTCGCTATGGCAAAGTTCAAACTAGTTTGACTTTGCTCATTTAGCTTAACGAAAACGTTCATTTATCTCAATCATTCATTCACTCACAACCTGATAGTCTTCCATGAGGTCTACACTATCAAAATCAAAAGTACCCCTCGCGGCAAAGATAGTATTATTCAATCGAAATTTATTTGTAAGTCCTTGCCCTTTGTGTCCTTGCCCATAGAAAATGCATCAACGAGTACGTATCAACATATGGCATAATCAAAACGTTTTTCATCGGAGACTTGTTCTCAAGTACGTGTTATTCGACAATCATCCGGGAAAGTTTACTATTTTATTGCAGGTAATAGATATTCCCATATAAGATTAAGTTCTGCCTGCATATCGCCAATATTGGCCGTTGTGACAATAACAGCTTCTTTTTCAGGAAGAACAAGAATAAATTGTCCGTTTGCCCCATCAGCACGATAGCCGTTATGCCGGCTACGCCACATTTGATAGCCATATCCCTGTAGCCAGTCACTCTCATCCGGTTTTATTTTCAGATCTTCTTTTTTTATGCCTGCAGGAAGCGATGCTATATGCGAAGTGGTGGCTTCGACAATCCATGATTCGGGAAGCAGTTGCTCTCCTTTCCATTTCCCTTTCTGTAAGAAAAACTGACCGAGTTTCGCCATATCTTCGGTTTTGACATACAACCCCCAGCCACCGATGTTTATCCCTTGCGGACATTCTTCCCATCTGGCTCCTACTATTCCTAATGGACGGAATAAACGGGGATACAGATAATCGATCAGTTTCTCACCTGTCACCTGTTGTATTATGGCGGAAAGCATATAGGTGGCCAAACTGTTATAGTTGAATTGTGTTCCCGGTTTCTCTGTAATGGGTTCAGCCAGAAATGCTTCGACCCAGTCGTCATTATTCCGTGTTTTTTCTCTTACAGCATTGGGATCATGTCCTACGGACATTGTCAATAGATGCTTTATTTCCAGATCGTTTAAATTCTGGCTTACATTGTCAGGTAACTTATCGGGGAAGAATGATATTACCTTGTCAGTCACATTGAGTTTACCTTCCGAGACAGCAAAACCAATAGCTGTGGCTGTATAGGTCTTGCTTACGGAGTTCATTATATGGGGTTTATTGGCTGCATGCTCTCCTAACCAGTGTTCTGCAACAACTTTTCCATTCCTGAGAATCATAATGCTATGTAAATCCTGCCCGCTTTTCTTTACAGTATCCAGATAATTCTGGATACCTTTTGCCGAAACCTTTTCTGTGTCCGGAGTACTGCGGGGAAGTGCTTTCGTAAGATCATTATAAGTGATCAGTTCTATCCCTTTTTCGTTGATCGTTTGTTTAACTTTTTTACTGGTTAATATATCTGTGACTCCCTGACGGTCTTCTGCCACCCATTCATAACCAATATGTCCGACAGTTTTCATTTCATCGTTATCCAATGCCGGATGATCAACGAATATGTAATTCTTTCCTGCTTCGAGTTTGTTCAGCATACTGACAAAACCTGCTTCCTTTTTATCCGTTTCATTAGAACCGTCATACCAGACAGAAGTGGCATTGTATTTCTGTCTTAAATCGTCGCTCTCAACAAATGTCAGATTATATTCCCGGGCTAACTTATGAGTCAATTCAAGTACTTTTGGGTCAAAGCGCAAAGCGCCCATGTGTCCGGAAAGATGGCTTGCCTGGGGTATATTTTTTAGCGTCAGCTCTATTTGTGCCCTGAATTCTTTTTCTATCTCATCTATATCCCATTTATTTTCAAGAATGGATTGACCGGGATAAGCATTATGAGGGTTTATCATGGGGTAAAAATAGCCGTTCTCATCTGTCAGGCTTGGACAATAAGTCAACGGACGCCATTTAATGTTTTCCCATTCACTGGTAATAGCCAGATGTATGCCGACATCAATACCTTGATTTTCGTTCAGCATACGGGCTGCTTCCGGAAACCATGCAGTGACAGGCATAACTTCGACAACGGTCTGAATACCCTTTTTATATGCTTCAATACATGCAACATTCACAGAATGGAACGCTCCCATATCATCGGAACGCACAATTAAACGCGGTTTTTCCTGAGAGAAGAGAGTGATCGTGGTGACTGAAAATAGGGTGAAGAAGAATATCCCTTTTATTGATAATGGTTTCATACGATTATTTTATTTTTTTCATTATGGTGTATGACAATTGAGCGAAGCGAAATCACCGACTTCATTTAAAAGTAATATCCGGAGGCAACTTGCAATATTGACTATGTCGATTACTTCGTAATTCATGTTTCTTGGGTGTGAACAATTATCATGCTCGTTTCATATGATTCTCATGCATGTTTCTTAAGTGGTATATTTATTACGAATGGCACAAAGATAATGGTTCTTTTTTAAATTGGATTTACATTTTCAACTAAGATTAACGGATATCGGCTTTCACTAAGTGTAACCATTTATTTATCGAAGTACCCTATAATATCTTGTGGGTATATAATATCTCGTGGGTATATAATATCTTGTGGGTAGTAGTGTGATAACAAAAGTAAAAAATCGAACCAATCCCTCTACCATTTGTTTGACATGTATTAGATTATTATCCACAATTAATTCATTCATATTATGGCACATTCTACTATAATACAACTGCTGGGAAACCAAAGTGATTATCTCCTGAACCATGTGAGCAAAACCGTTGAGAAGTCAATGATTCATCCTACCGGACCGGATGTTATTGAAAGGTTATGGATTGATTCCGACCGAAATATTCCGACTTTGAATAATCTCCAGCGTCTGTTTGGGCATGGACGTCTGGCGAATACCGGCTACTTGTCGATATTGCCTGTAGATCAGGGAATTGAACATACGGCAGGTGCTTCTTTTGCACCCAATCCTATTTATTTCGATCCGGAAAATATTGTGAAACTGGCACTTGAAGCCGATTGTAATGCTGTAGCATCCACTTTCGGAGTATTGGCTTCTGTAGCCAGAAAGTATGCACACAAGATCCCTTTTGTGGTTAAAATGAATCACAATGAATTGTTGACCTATCCGAATTCCTATAATCAGATTCCTTTCGGTACTGTAAAAGAGGCCTGGAACTTAGGTGCTGCCGCGATAGGAGCAACTATTTACTTCGGGTCGGAAGAGAGTCGCCGTCAGATTGTAGAGGTGGCTGAAGCGTTTGAATACGCACATGAGTTAGGGATGGGAACTATCCTGTGGTGTTATCTGCGTAATAACGCTTTCAAGAAAGATGGAGTGGATTATCACAGTGCAGCCGACCTGACCGGCCAGGCTGACCATATCGGAGTGACAATCAAGGCAGATATCATCAAGCAGAAGCTGCCGACCAATAATGGAGGCTTCCCCGCTATTGGCTTCGGAAAAACGAATCCCGGCATGTACGATCAATTGAGTTCCCAGCACCCGATAGACCTTTGCCGGTATCAGGTGATCAACGGCTATATGGGACGGATAGGACTGATCAATTCAGGAGGGGAATCACGTGGCGAGAGCGATCTGGCAGAAGCGGTTTATACCGCGGTGGTGAACAAACGCGCCGGAGGAATAGGGCTTATCGCTGGTCGTAAAGCTTTCCAAAAGCCAATGAAAGATGGTGTGGAACTGATCCATGCCATTCAGGATGTTTATCTTGATAAAGGAATCACCCTGGCTTAGTGGATTGTGATCTCTTTTCATCATAAAATAGAGACCATATTAACAAAGAACACGGATAACCGCTTGAGTTGTCCGTGTTCTCATTTACAATAGGTGTTTTAAATTCAATAATATAGAGACCTTTAATTCCTGACGGGAAATTCAGTGATCCTGAGTGTGGTGCAGCCAAACGGGATCAATTCGATTTCCACCTCTTCGGTGGTGTCGGGGCCTTGCTGGGTGAAATAGGGAACGGAACCGGCCGAACCCCTGTATTCTTTCCAGGTAGGAATCGGGCGACCTTTCGCTTTGATAGTGATCGGGGCACTTTCTAATGTCCAGGGATAAGTGGCAACTGTAGGCGTTTTCTCTACTTTAAAATGATCATTGATAACCTCAGGACGGAGCTGACGACTGCTCAGTGCGAAATTCCAGGGACTATCGGAAGTTACCTCGTAATACCATTCACCAAATTCACGCACTTTTTCAGGTTCCATTGTTTTCTTTTCCCAGTTTTCCTCCATTTTCAATGCATAGACCAGTGGTCCGCGTTCGATTACAGCAGCGCCATCAAACCAATACGTGGCTTCGAGATGCATCGGAAGTTCGAGCGTCAGTTTATCTCCCTGTTGCCATTCCCGGTTAATACGCAAAATCTCTCCCTGATAGGCATCGACCGGAATCACTTCTCCATTGAGACGGACAACCGGCTGTTTACACCATGCCGGTACACGCAAATGAAAAGGGAAAAAAGCCTTTTTCACATTTCTCTCCGTAAAGGAGATATTGAAATGGATAGCTTCCTCAAACGGATAAGCAGTCTCCTCGGTAATATATACTTCAGTACCGTTTGCCACCCTGGCTTTTACCTTGGAAGGAGCATATACCAGTGCTGCAATACCGTTATCGGCTGTGGCATACCATAGATTCTGCAGGAATTTCGGCCAACCCTGATGCAGGTTGGAGGTACAGCATGGGTAGCCGCACAGGATGCCGTGAAGGTTATCCGTATCCTCGTGAGGAGTCACAAAATCACGCCACTCGCGGCTAACGGCTATCTGATTGATCTGATGATAATACTGACGGGCAGAGAAATCATCCGTAATCTGGGTGGGTAAGGCATTAAAAGTGACCCGTTCCAGATGATCGGCCCACTGGACATCACCTGTGATTTCGAGCATCTTTTCCAAAGAGAACATCATCTCGACAGCCGTACATAATTCCGAACCCAGATTCGGGTTCCCAAAACGAAGCAGTTCGTCACCCGCCCATAAACCGGTAGGAAAAGCAATGGTAGTACGCATGTCTTTTACGGCTTTTTTTACAGCCTGTATCTGTTTAGCGTCTTTATTCTGCTGGTAATAGATTACCGGCTCCTTAAAGCCCTGTGCCAGATTTACACAGTGAAGGCTATGCTGGCGCTTCAGGTGATCCTGATGGAGAAAGATATCAGTCCAGTCCAGGGTTTGTTTGTGAATAAGTTCCCCCAGTTCCAGAAGGAATTTATCGCCGGTGATATTGTAGAGCCAATAAACAACCATCAGGTTATCACCTCCGCGTTGTTGCCCCCAAAAAGTCCAGTGTCCCAGTGGTGTGTTGGGTAGTTCCTGCAATTGATACCTGAAATAATTGGTCATAAACGGAATAATACGTTGGTCGCCCGTTGCGGAATAATATTGCTGCATTACTTTTAGCATCACCATTTTAGGCCACCAGTCGTGCGAATTACCCCTTTGCAGCCCGTGTTCATGTGGGCGGTCGGTATCCGGCCCGAAATAACCGTTCGGTTTCTGTGATGCCAAAGTCCATTCGATCCAGGGTTGTACCTTGTCGATCATGGCTTTATCTTCCAGGATATAAGCCAATGGAAGCAGACCGTCGATCCAGTAGGGACCCCGTTCCCATACATCACCGTCCCCACCGAGCCAGCCGTTGCGCGGGCCCATGACCTGTTCGTAAATCGTATCCATATGGCCGGTCATTCCGGTTACCATACGATTGAGCTGCTCTTCCAGCCAACCGGAAGGTTTGATATTGCCAATAGGCAGTTCCATATAAGGCTTAGTCAACAGGGGCGCACGGTTATTCAGATAATTACCGCTCAGATTTTTCCCCGGAGGGTTTGCTGCTGTGATCATTGCCGCCACAGTAAACAAGTAAAGAAATGCTAATCCGATCGTTTTCATATTGCTATCTAGAGGGTATGTGCTAATAGGGTGTTATCTCGGTGTGAAAAATGATATTGCTCCAGTGCCCATTTTGCTTGTCATTGATTAAAAATCAAATGTTCTATATTTCATGAGTTTACTTTATTTCTTCAATATTGATTTCAAGGATACCCACTGCGTGTTCCGGCTGGGGCTTCATTAGTAATCGTACTTTGTCGGTAATGATTTGTCGCCCGGGATGTACCATGTTGAACTGATCTTTAAAAACATTATAAGCATCGGTCAGATATAGAGGGAATGTTTTCCATTCATTCTCCTGTTCGTATTCCAATGACCACTCCTGTGGAACTTTGGTTCCCCTGCCATCATCGAACCAGTAGACGGAGACGCTTTGTATATTGGTCGGTTTATCCAGCGTGATTGTGATCCATTGGTCTTTTCCCTGTTTTCCCCAACTGGTCCAGCGCTGTATCCGTTTGTCGGAAGAAGATGAAGGAACTACATTATCGGCCACAGCTACCAGATTATCGCCCTGATAGGTATGAGAAGCTTCTAATGCTTTGTATTTACCATGAGTAACCAGATGTCGGTCGACGTAGGGTTGAATGTTATCGTTTTCCGGAAACCAGACCATCATACTTCCGTCATTCCGGTTATTCCAAGCATAATAAGGTAAAAGCATCAGACTAATCTCTCTGTTTCCTTCCGGGGTCTTTTCCCATGCAGGAATTTCCACTTTGGGAATACCGTTCATTAATCCGTCAGTATAAGTTGAGATATGGGTGGAACCGCTCATACCTGTAATGAATACATTGGGTAACCGATCTTTATTATCCACTCCCTCGGCAGCATACACCAACGGGCCGCGGGTGAGGCAAACACGTCCTTCGTTGGCCATTACCTGTTCGATCGCTTTGGAGTAGCGCAATGGCATAGGTAGCATCAATTCTACGACATCTCCTTTTTTCCATGTCCGGTCGATGATGGCAAAGCCTTTTCTCAAATCGGCTTTTGTTTCTTTACCGTTCACTTTGACGGTCCAGCCGGAAGGTGCAGCATTTATATATGAGTATAGCTCTCCGGGTACAAACTGGTTACCTGTCCAGGTAGGTATCCTTAGATGCATGGTGAAGGGCTGTCCCTCTTTCTCGGGTGTTACTTCCCATCGGATTGTTTCGCTGAACGGATATTCCGTGGTCTGTTTCAGATGAACGTTCCCCTTTTCTAATGTAAGGGTTGTTGTGCTTCCCGCATAAAAAGAACAATAAATTTCATTCTGAGTGGTTGCGTATATTAAACCCGGAACCTGAGGGATCAGTCGTGCCAGGTTGGAAGGACAGCAAGCCGTTCCGAACCAGGGCGAACGTCCCCGCATTCCGTGATTGAAGGGTTTGATGCCATCGGCTTCCAAAGGATTGAGATAGAAAAAACGATTGCCTTCGAGATTGACACCTGCCAATACGTTGTTTAGCAGGGCCACCTCAGCTACATCCATATACTTGCCGTCTTTTTCCATCAGGAACATCCGGTGATTGAAAAAAACATTTCCCACCGCTGCACAAGTTTCGTCAAAGGCTTCTTTATTGGGCAGGTCATATTCCGGGCCGAATCCTTCAATACCATGTACTGCTCCCAGACCGCCGGTGATATGCATCCGGGTATCCACAATATTATGCCAGATACTGTCAAGTGCAGGACGGAGGCTCGGATCCTGGGTGTAGACACTTACATCCGCCATTCCGGAATAGAGGTATGTAGCTCGTACGGCATGGCCTACCGCTTTGGTCTGTTCCCTTACCGGCAGATGTTGTTGGGCATATTCGGGCGACATGGTACCCTCTCCTTCCGGGCGGTAGGTAACACCCCGGATATCAATAAACTTCTTCGCCATATCCAGATAGAGGCTGTTGCCGGTTACCCGGAAAAGTTTTACCAGTGCCAGTTCGATCTCCTGATGTCCGGGCGCCTGATTGACAGGTTTACCGTCGTTATAGTTGGGATCACCTTCAAAGAATACTTTGTTAATATGGCGGGCATTGGCTTCCGCTACACGTAACCATTTGTCTTTACCGGTAGCCTGGTAGTAGGCAATAGCTCCTTCATACATATGTCCCATATTATACAACTCATGGCTATGCACTACGTAAGAGTAAGGTCTTTCCCCCATACCGTTCACATCGTGTGTAGCTACTCCCGTAATATGGGATTCGTAGTTATAACCGTCTTCCTGTTGTGCTTCGGAGATAATGTGTATAATCCGGTCCATCTCCTTTTCCAATTCAGGATCGCGTTCCAGTTTCAATAAATAAGCAGCCCCTTCCATTACCTTATACAAATCGGAAGAAACAAACCGGTGAGGAAAAGGTAATTTATCCGGAATACCTTTCAGGAAATTGGCTGTCCTTTGTAAGTTCTCAACCGCTGGTTTGGTTTTATCAAGAGCAAAAGGTACCAATACCACTTTTTGTGTATGCAAGCGTGGAAGCCAGAAATTATCTTCCAATGTAACTTCATTAAACGGTATTGGGATTAATATCTCTTGTCCCTGTACTAGAGGGAATGAAAGAGATAAAATTGTGATTGTTACAATTAAGCGCTGCCTGACCTTCATGATGTAAATATGCTAGACTATTTCTACCATGTAAATATAGTTGTTTTTGCATATAAAGAGAAGAATTTTTCAGAAATATCAATTTTTATTTTCCAACTCATTTTTTCGTTTAAGGGCTTCTAGAAAACACTGTTGTACGATAAAAACTTATCGTACTAAAAGTTGTAGCTTTGTGTTCACCACAAACCCAAAGATTACAATGAGCTAAAGGATATATTTTTTGGGACAATCAGTTTTCGGACAGTTTATATCTATGATTGAGACAAGGATAATTACCCGGAGCACTAAATGGTACAAGGCGGATCACTAGGTGAAACGTCTCACGGTCAAGGATCATTTGATCAGCATGCTCTTTCGCGTGTTCGCCAAATGCTTGTCTCTTCGTGAAGTGGCTGGTGCAATGCTGGGTTTATCTAGCAAGACGGACCATTTCCAACTCCCCCACATTCCTTACCGCAGTACGTTATCAGACATCAACAGCCGCAGGGCAGCAGATTTCTTTTCGAGGATGTACCACGGCTTGCTTGGGGAGTACCGCCACGTGATCTCGGACACCGGGTTTAGAAAGGAGGTCAATAAATAAGTAGAGGTACCGTCATCAGTCTGTTTCGGGATATCCTCAAGGGCGTTCGAAAAACGCCCTTGAACGGTAAGCGCAAAAGAGGGATCAAGGTGCACTCTCTCATCAATATGGATGAGTCGGCTCTCAAGATAGTATGGTTTTCACTCGCTGCCACGAGTGACCTCCTGCTGTTGGGCAAATACCCCCGATGAGTGTACCATCTACGTCTTTGACAATGGATACAACGAGAACGCTATAAAGATAAGATATATTGTATCCCGCTTGTTATGGGCGTATGCTAATATTGGGAAAGAGTATTTATCTTTGCAGGTTTATCCAATTATGGGGCAACAATTCAGATAGCCGGCATGCTTTATGGGCGGGAATCTTTTCGAT